>MDTG01172499.1_pt1 | contig 36700 bp, 36 predicted proteins | sample 811421 | NCBI WGS metagenome assembly MDTG01 (sample SAMN05326645, study PRJNA326480) | marine metagenome | isolation source: seawater | place: Pacific Ocean: South East | collected 2011
CGTTGATAGGCTGGGTGTGGAAGTGCGGTAACGCATGTAGCTGACCAGTACTAATAGCTCAATTGGCTTGATTTATGCACTGAAAAAAATTTTAAAATAGATAAAATTATTAAATTTCTTAAATCTCAGATATAGTTTAATTAATGATTGATTTTTCTAAACATTACAACAAAGAATATTTCAATTGGCAAAAAAAAGTGGGCATATTTGGTGCTAAAGCAAATATGTTTAAATTTTCAAAATCTTTAAGACATGATTTGATAATTTTAGATTATGGTTGTGGGGGCGGTTACCTTCTTAAAGAAATAAATTGTAAAAAAAAAATTGGAATTGAACCAAATATTACTGCAAGAAAGCAAGTTTTGGAAAATGGTATTACCAATATCTACGAAAACATTGACGATTGCCTAAACGATTTTAAAGGAAAAGTTGATTTAATTATCTCTAATCACGCATTGGAACATAGCTTCAATCCTTTAATAGAGCTAACAAAATTAAAAGATATTCTCAAAGTAGGAGGAAAAATTCATTTTGTAGTTCCTAATGAGAGTATTTCATATAAATATGATCCGGTTAGAGATAAAAATAATCATCTTTATTGTTGGAGTCCCATGAGTCTTGGGAACTTGTTTAAAGAAGCGGGGTTTAATGTTTTTTACTCTAAGAAATTAATACATAAGTGGCCACCTTATTATAGATGGTTTGCAAAATTTGGATGGCGTTTCTTTAATATAATTTGCATTATCTATGGACATTTAGCTAGAAATTGGTTTCAAGTAGAAATTTTAGCTGAAAAAAGAAAATAAAAGAACAATTTTAAATTTTCAATATTTTAGTATAGTTATATTTCACTATGAAGAAATATTTAATTGATCAGAAAAAGAATTATAAAGCAGACTACGGTTTTATAAATAGATCTTCTGCAATATTTTATGTAATTAATAAGAAAATCAAAACAAACTTATCTATTTTGAATTATTGGAAAATTAAAAATAATGTAGAGGTTGCTATTTTAGTTACTTTCAGAGATCTAAAAGGGTCAATAAAAGATAGAAAAATTTATAACTTTGACAACAAAAACGTAATTAATGTTAACGAATATCCTTTCGATGAAGGTTCAGTAGAGATAGAGGCATTTGGAAAACAAAATTTAAGAATTCCATACGCCGCTATAATGGGCATGTATGAAAATAATGACACTATTTCACAAATTCACTCTTACACAAGAAATCACTCATTAATTGAAATTGAAAATAATGAAGCTTTTACAAATGTATTTGAAAGCTGCTGGACAACTGGAGATATAGAAAAAAATACAAAATATATTTTAATATTTCATAATGGTCATACAGAAATAGAAAAACAAAATGCAAATTTAACGTTAACAAATTGTGATGGAAAAGATAAATCTATAAAAATTAAAATTAAAAAAATAAAGAAATTTGAAACTATCAAAATTGATTATTCTAAATACCTTTTTAAATATAAAAAATTCTTTAAAAATAATTTTGCTTACGGAAGTATTAACTTCAAAAATCATTCATCATTTTCAAGATTAATGCATATGAAAATTTCTAAAGCTGAGGATGACTTACAGGTAACACACACTAATTTTAATTACTCTATATTAAATACAAATTTTATAAAAGAAAACCAGGCTCTAATGAAGATACCAAATTTAGATGATGAACTTGAAAAATATTATACAATTGTTTATCCAAAATACGCAAAGGGAAATTATACAGCTTATGAAAATGAAAAAAAAAAATTTGTATTTAAAAAAAATATGCCTCTTATTTTCAAAAATAATTCTGATTTAAAAAAGATTGTTTTTCAAACGAAAAAAAAACATTTTCCTGCAAGAATTGTTACAGGTTTATTTGGCTATGCAGATAAAAAAAAAATTCCTTTCGAATGCTCACTCGGTATTGTACATCCCCAAAGGCGTGGAAAAAAATTTCAATGGGGTTCAGTAGGATGTAACCACGAAAATAATATCTATTTGGAAAACTATAAAGAGTATTACGAAATTCCAAAAGATATTTTCTTAACTTTTAGACTATACTCATCTAATAAATCAGAATATTTAGAAAAAAAATTCGAATTTAAAGAGATAAACAACATACCAAAAAAATTTCAGTTAATAGAATTATTTGAAAATTATAAATCATTTTTAAACAATAATTATGGATATTTATCTTTATGGTCTAATTTTGAAGGCTTTATAGCCTACTCTCTTTTAAAAAGAAATAAATCAATTTCAATTGAGCATTTTTTTTAGCTGGTAGTTGAAAATTTTAATATGAAATTTAAAAGTATAATACCTAGACTCGATTTAAAAGGTCCTAATTTGATAAAACCTATGTACTTGGAGGGACTAAGGGTCTTAGGCAAACCCGAGGATTATGTTAAGCATTACTTTAAAGATGGTTGTGATGAAATAATTGTACATGATGCTGTAGCACAATTATTAGATAAAATAATATCTCTTGATGCAATTAAGAAAATTTCAGAAAAAATTTTTGTCCCTTTAACTGTGGGTGGTGGTATCAGATCAATAAACGATATAAAAAAAATTTTAAAAAATGGCGCTAGTAAAGTCTCGATAAATTCTTACGCATTAAAAAATCCTAACTTTATAAATAATGCAGCAAATATTTTTGGATCATCTGTTATTTCTATTTCAATAGACGTAGGTAAAATCGATAATAAGTATTACGCGTTTTCAGTAAATGGAAGGGAATGCTCTGGAAAAAATCCCATAGAGTGGGCCAAAGAAGTAGAAAGTAGAGGAGCAGGTGAAATTTTGCTCACTTCTATTGAGAGTGAAGGGAGTGGAAAGGGATATAACATTGATTTAATTAAACAAGTAAGTGAATCAGTTAATATTAGGGTAGTAGCCAATGGTGGTGCAGGTAGTATTGATGATTTAATAATTTTATTTAAAAAAACAAATGTTGATGCAGCATCTATGGCATCAATTTTACATTATAGTTTATTAAATAAATACAGAAATTTTTTAGCTTATGAAGAAGAGGGTAGCAAGGCGTTCTTGCAAAGTAAAAATTTTATTTTTAAAAATTTTCAAAACTATTTTATAGATCAAATTAAAAAAGACCTTAAAAAAGCAAAAATAAATATTAGATAAATGAAAATAGATTGTGGAATACTAGATATAAGTATAAGTAATAAAAAGAATATTTTTGAAGCATGCGAGCATGTTGGTCTTAATGCAAGACTAATTAAATCACGTAAAGATATAAGAAATTCAAGATCACTTATTTTCCCAGGAAATGGAACTTTTCAGGAGGCAATGAAAGTTATTCGAGAAATGAAAATTGAAAAAGATATTAAGGATTATATTAAATCAGGTAGATTTTTTTTAGGTATTTGCTTAGGCATGCAAGTACTTTTTTCTAAGTCAAATGAGAGAGGTAAAATATCAAAAGGTCTTGGAATATTAGATGGTGACGTAAAACAAATAAAGTTTAATAAAAAAAATTTGAAGGTCCCGATTATTGGGTGGCTACCGTTTAACAAAGAAAGGAAGATTATCAAAAATAAAAAATTTTTATCTGAATTTAAAAATAATACTCCTATGTATTTCAATAATTCATGTGCTGTGAACCCAAAAAATAAAAAATATAATATGTATTTTACAGAAATCAACGGAGTAAAATTTTGCACAGCTGTAAGTTATAAAAATATAATCGCTACTCAATTTCATCCTGAGCTTAGTGCAAATGAGGGTTTAAAAATATATAAATACTTGAAAAATAATTTATCAAAAAATAAAAATGGTTAAAGAAACTTTAGATTACGAATTATTAAAAGAGCGAAAAAAAGTTAAATTTTGCAAGAAATGTGTGTTATCTAATCAAAGACCCAGAACAGAATTTGATAACAATGGTGTTTGTAGTGCTTGTAATTATAAAGAAAGAAAAAAAACTATTGATTGGGAGCAGAGAAATAACGAGCTTAAAGAACTATGTGAAAAATTTAGATCGCGAAATGGTAAATATGATGTAATTGTACCTGGTAGTGGAGGTAAGGACAGTGCTTATGTTGCTCACATATTAAAAAGTGAATTTAATATGCATCCTTTGTGCGTTACATGGGCGCCTCACGAATATACTAACATTGGAAAGAGAAATTTTGATGATTTTACAAAATCAGGTTTTGACAATCTAACCTGTTTTCAAGATGGAAGAATTCATAGTAAGCTTTCGTTATTAGGTTTTGAATATGTTGCGGATAATTTTTTACCCTTCAATCATGGACAAAAAGCTTATGCTTTTAATTTATCTGTAAAATTAAATATACCCTTAATGTTTTATGGTGAATGTGGACCTGTTGAATATGGTGGTGATACAAAAAATAAAATTGATAAACCAAAAGAATCATTTGAAAATTGGGATTTTGATTATCACAAAGGTGTTAATATTGATAAAATTTTAAAAAAAGGATTTGAAGTTGGGATTTTAAATAAAAATGATTTAGAAAAATCTTATGATTTTTATAGACATCCTACAAAAGAGGATATTGACAGAGTTGGGTGTGAGATGCATTGGATGTCCTACTACAAAGAGTGGTTACCACAAGAAAACTATTATTACGCTGCGCAAAATACAGACTTCACACCAAGACTAGGAAGATCTCAAACAACCTATACAAGATTTGCAAGCTTAGATGATAGCACAGATGGCGTACACTGGCTACTAGGGTATGTAAAATTTGGGTTAGGTAGAGCTACATCGGATGCTGCTCACGAGGTAAGGGAGGGCCAGTTTACTAGAGATGAAGGAATCCATTTAGTTAAAAAATATGATCATGAAATTCCAGAAGAAGACATAAAAAATTTCATTAATTATGTAGGAATTACAAGAGAGCGTTTTGATGAAGTCATAGAATTTTATTATACCCAATCGCCCAATGTATGGAAAAAAGTCAATGGTAAATGGAAATTAAGACATACACTTACCAATGACGGTTGCGATGACAGTCCTTATCCAAAGAATAGATAGTTTATAAATACCCTTGGTTTTTACTTCTTGGGGTACGCTTTTTTGCTGGGTTTCCAAAATAAGTATAATTTTTTAAACAATTTTTATTCACAAAAGAATTAGCGCCTACTACTGTATTCTCTCCAACTTTAATGTTTTGCTTAACGCAACTGCCCAAACCAATAAAGCTTAGTTTTCCAATTTTAACATTTCCTCCTAATTTTGCTCCTGGACCAGTACTTGAAAAATCCATTAATTCATTATCATGCTCTATTATAGACCCTGTATTAACAATACAATGGTTACCTATTTTTGTATTTCTATTAATTATACTTCCTGAAATCACCATTGATCCATCACCGATAATTACATTTTTTGATAGTATACAGTCTTTAGAGATAACTTTAGCCCATTTTACTTTAATTTTTTTTTTTTTTAACTTCCTCAAATACTTTTAATCTTTTGTGATTTGAACCAATTGCGATTACTATCTCACATTTTGCTTTTTTGAGGTAATCAAGTCTACCAAGAATTTTTAGTCTCGGAGAAGGTATAACTATTTTACCTTTTTTTTTATTTTCATCTAAAAAACCTGCTATTTTATATTTCTTTGTTTTAAAAATTTCATCTGCAACTACTTTTGCATGAAAACCTGACCCAATTATAATAATTTTTTTCATTAAGAAGTAATTTATTTGTGTTTAAAAAATATTATAGTATATCACTAAGAATTGTATTATCGTAATAAACTTTCTTAGAAAATGAGAAAAAATTTAAATCGACATAATAAAACTTACATAATTGCTGAAATAGGCGTGAACCACAATGGGTCAGTAAAATTAGCAAAAAAATTAGTTGATAAAGCAAAAAATGCTGGCGCAGATGCTGTAAAGTTTCAATCTTTTTCAGCTCAAAATTTAGCTTCAATAAATACCCCAAAGGCAAAATATCAAAAAAAAGGTACTAATAAAAAAGAAACACATTTTGCTATGTTAAAAAAATTGGAGTTAAATGAGAAAGATACACTAGAAATTTTTAATTATTGTAAAGCAAAAAAAATAGAATTTATTTCAACTCCATACGATGTTCAAAGTGCCCAATTTCTAAAAAAAATTGGAATGAAAATATTTAAAACTGCATCAGCAGATATTAGTGATCATTTTCTTCATGAATATTTATCGAAAATTAAAAATACCATTATTATTTCAACAGGCATGTCGAGTTTGAATGAAGTTCAATCATGTATTAATAGATATAAAAAAAAAATGAAGAAAAACATTATTATTTTGCATTGTGTTTCATGTTATCCTGCACCTTTAAATATTTTAAATCTTAATGTTTTAGATACTTTAAGACAAAATTTTGATTTAGAAATAGGTTTTTCCGATCATACACAAGGATCATTAGCTTCAATAATAGCAGTTTCAAAAGGGGCAAAGGTAATTGAAAAACATTTTACTTTAAATAAAAATATGAAAGGACCTGATCATAAAGCCTCCATGAATTATTTAGAGTTTAAATCATTTGTTAATAAAATTAGAATTACAGAAAAAATTTTAGGTAATTATAATAAAATTTGTCAAAAAGAAGAATTAGAAATGAAATTTGTTTCAACGAAGAGTATAGCGGCTAAAAAAGATATTAATAAAAACGAAAAATTGTCATTAAAAAATATTAAATTGCTAAGGCCAAACATTGGTATAAAAAGTAATTACATAAAAAAAATTTTAGGATCGAAATTAAAGAGAAATAAAAAAAAAGATGAACATTTGTTTTTAAATGATGTTAGAAAATAAAACAATACCTATTTATGTATCGACTACAGCTATAGGAAATAAAAGCTTAACTAAAACTGTAAAACAATTTAATAAGTTTGGAATTAAAAATATAGAACTTTCTTATGGAGTATATGAAAAAAATTTTAAAAAGGTATTTAATAGACTATCTAAAAAAAATAATTTCTTATTCCACAACTATTTTCCTAAACCAAAAAAAAATTTTGTTATAAATTTAGCTAGTTTTAATAAAGGTATAAGATTACAATCAATAAAATTTATAAAAAAAAATATAGATTTTTGCTCTAAAAATGGCATAAATTTTTATTCATTTCATTCAGGTTTTTTAATTGATCCTAAGCCTGAGCACTTGGGTAGCGAGATACCAAAAATTGTAATCCAACCTAGAGATAAGAGCGTGAAATTATTTATAAATACAATTAAAAGTATTGCAAAATACGCAGATGAGAGAAAAATCAAACTTTTTATAGAAAATAATGTCATATCTAAGCAAAATCTTATCAAATTTAAAAAAAACCCTTTGTTGATGACTAATCCAAAAGAAATAAAAAAAATAATGTCTAAACTTCCAAATAATGTAAGGCTTTTAATGGATGTTGCGCATTTGAAAGTTTCATCTAAAACATTAAAGTTCGATCTAATAAAATCATTTAAATACTTGAGCAGGTATACTGGCGCATATCATTTAAGTGATAATAATGGAATTATAGATAACAATAAAGATATAAATAAAAATTCATGGTTTTTAAATTTAATCAGTAAAGTTGACTTTATTTCTATAGAGGTTGCAAATAAAAATCTTGCAATAGTCAAAAAACAATTAAATTTAATTGACAAAAAAATAAATAATAAAAAATGAATAATATCAATTCGAATATAATAATAGACAGATTTGCAAGTATTAAAGATACTTTATCCAAAATAAAAAAAAATGGTGAGGGTGTTTGTTTTATATGCGACGATAATAAAAAATTGATCGGAATTTTAACTCAAGGAGACATAAGGAATATAATTCTTAAAGGTGTTTCGATTGGTGCAAGTATAGATAAATACATTAATAGAAAATTTTTTTCACTTCCAGTATCAATAGATAATGCTGAGGCTCAAAAGTACCTAAAAGTAGGTCGTAAAATAATACCACTAGTAAATAGTAAAAAAGAATTTGTAGATTATATTTCTGTTTCTAAAAGTAAAAATATTCCATTGGTTAGACCAGACTTAAATGGCAATGAAATTGAATATTTAATCAAATGCATAAAAAGTTCTTACGTATCATCTGTAGGTAAATACATAGATATATTTGAAAATAAATTTAAGAATTATTACAAAGCTAATTCAGCTTTATCAGTAAGTAGTTGTACAACTGGACTTCAATTAATATTAAGTTATTTAAATTTAAAAAAAAGCGATGAAGTTATTGTCCCAAATGTTACATTTATATCGCCAATTAATGCAATAATTCACTCAGGAGGCAAACCAGTTTTTTGCGATATTAATTACAAAAATTGGACAATCGACCTAAAAGATTTAAAAAAAAAAATTACAAAAAAAACCAGGGCAATTATTTGTGTTCACACTTATGGGCATCCTTGTAATATGGATGAAATCAAAAAGTTAGTAAAGGGTAAAAAAATTTCTATTATTGAGGATTGTGCTGAGGCAATTGGAACAAAATTTAAAGGTAGAAATATAGGTTCTTTTGGAAGATTTTCAGTATTTAGTTTCTATGGAAATAAAACCATCACAACTGGTGAAGGAGGAATGGTCTTATTTAAAAATAAAAAAGATTTTCTAAGGTGTAAAAATTTAAGAAACCACGGTATGGATGAAAAAAAAAAATATTGGCATAATCAGATTGGTTTCAATTTTAGAATGACAAATCTACAAGCAGCTATAGGAGTGGCACAATTTGAAAAAATTAATTATTTTATAAGAAATAAAATAAACATTGCAAATGAGTATAAAAAAAATCTTCAAGGCTTCAAAAATATAGTACTTCCATTTGAGGAAAAGTGGGCGCAGCACTCGTATTGGTTATATACTGTACTAATAAAAAATATTTCAAAAAATACTAGAGACAAGTTAATTAAAAAACTTAATGATGCTGGTATTGAGGCAAGACCAATGTTTTATCCAGCGTCAGATATGAAGATTTATAGAAAATTTATCAATAAAAATTCAAAATTTAAAAAAATAAGCTATAGTGGTATTAGTTTACCTTCGTTTGTAGGTTTAAAAAAAAAGCAAATTAAATCAATTTGTAAAAAACTAAAAGAATTAATTATATAATTTTTTTTTATAAATCATTTTTGCTATTTCAAAGTCAAACTTAGTATCGATATCAATTGATTTAAAAATATTCATTTCATACTTTTTAATTTTACCTTTATATAAACTTTTATTTTTTACTAAACTTTTAATATTACATATCCAAAAAGACCCATTTGGTCTAAAAGTATTCATTTGATTTTGTGATCTAGTGTTATTCTTAATTAAAGGAGAATTTCTAAAATATGGTTTCATCAATAAATTTTTTTCCTTTAGAGCAAAGTGAATAGGCGTAGACATTTTACACATTGAAATAACATTATCTACTTTTGTTTTTTTTATAATTTTTAATCCCTCTCTAATGTCTTTAGAAGTTTTGAAAGGGGCTGTGGGCAAAAAAAGTCCAATATATTTATAATTTTTTGTAAGTTTTAGTTTTTTACAATAAAATAATAATACATCTAATGCTTTAGAATTATCTCTTGCAAGCTTTTTTGGTCTTTTAAGAAATTCTATTTTTTTATACTTTTTATTTAAAGATAAAATTTTGGTGTCATCACTGCTCACAATAATTTTATCAAAGCAATTTGAATTTCTTACTGCAAGAATAGAATGTTCAATTAGACTATATTTACCAAGTTTTTTTATGTTTTTAGATTTGAATCTTTTTGAGTTTTTTCTTCCCAAAATAAAAGCAATAGATTTAATTAGTTTCATTTTAATTTTTTAAAGTAATCTTTTCCAGCAGCTTTTGAAATATTTCTTAAATATTCCATAAATTTAATTATTTTTTTATGTTGGCTATTATTTAATTGTCTTAACGGTGATCTTTCGTATCTCTGCATTAAATTCATATCTGATAAACATGATTTGACTGCAATATGCCATCCATATTTTGATATCATTTTAAAAAATGGTCTTTCAATTTTATTAATAATAAAATTGCAAAACTTAAAATCTTTAATTTTAAGTGCTTCATAAAAATCAAAAGCTATTTTTGGATCTAAACACTCAACCCCTGTCAGCCAGGATTGACAACCTAAACTATAAAGCTTAGAGAACACCTCCATACCCCCTCCAGCTCTAATTATAATTGATTTATTTTTTGTAATTTTTAATATTTTTTTTGTATAATTCAGATCTTTTATATCTTCTTTAATTGCAACAAAATTTTTAAGGCTAGTAATTCTTTTTATTAAATTTAAATTATAATTCACAACTGGAGGCATATTACTCATTCCATTATTCATTTTTTGCAAATGTAATAACAATTTTATTTTTGTGTTATCATTAACTCTTTTAAAATGTTTATAGATTTGATCATCAAAATAATATTTCTCTCCAAAAATAAGACTCACCATATCAGCACCAGATTTATTAAATTTATTACATAACTTTATTGACGTTTGGGTCGATTTTTCCACCCCTTCGGCGGCTATAACAAAAACATCTTTATATTTTAACTTTAAGTATTTGATAATTTTTATATTATAAGTCTCAACTTCTTTTGGCGTCATTAAAGTCAGCCTACTATTATAAGCCATAATATAGAAAATCCTACAACCTCTAACATAATAATAATTTAAATATTTATATAAGTTCTGATAATCAATTTTTTCATTTTTAAGAAATGGTGTTATCACAGATAAAACTGGTCCTTTGATCATACTTAATTTTTTTTTAGTGCTCACTTTTTTATTTGTTCCAAACCGCATATGAGGAAATGTGATTTTTATATTTTGTCGATCTCATTTGTAAATTATTTTTTTCACAAAAATTATTTAAAGCGTTTGTTTCATCTCCCATTACACTCTCATCACAAACGATTAAGGAGCCTTTTGAAAAATATTTTTTTAAATTTTCTAGAGCAAAACTAGCAGCCCTATATGAATTACAGTCAATATAGAGCAAACTTACTAATAATTTATTAAAATGGTATTCATTATTTTTATTTTCTAAAAATTTTGGTAAAGTATATAAAATATCACCTTTAATAAGTTCAATTACATCCTGAAGATTATTTGATGCAATAAAATCTTTAATATTTTCGTATTCATCTAGATCTGAAATCTTTTGCTTTTTTAAATGGGGGCTAATTTTTAAATCATGATCAGTAAAACTATTAAAAGTATCAAAACCAAAATATTTTTTAAATTTATCTTGTTGATTTTTTTTTATTAAGGAGCCAAAAATGATAGCATTTCTTCCTCTACCAGCGCCAAGTTCCACAATGTGCCCAGGAACTGTCTCAACTTGTTTAAATATCTCACTTACAGAAAGTATGTAATCAACTTTTTCTTTTGTAATTAATTTATCATACCATCTAATGTTAGTGATATTCCAAAACCAACCTCTAATTAATTTTCTTAAATAAAGCTTTACAGATTTCATTTTAATTATTTACATCTAATAAAAATACACTAAAACTAATACATCAAAAGTCCAGACATATTTAATTATAATGTCTCAAAACATATTTTTAACATATCAAATTTTTATAAATTGTTTAAATATAACATTACACACATCAAAATACTAAAATATGAACGAAAAAGATGCAACAATCCAAATAAAGAAAATTGAAAAAAAATATAGTCATTTAATTATCCATAATCAAAAAAACTTTTGGCCATTGTTAAGACTTTTATTATATTTTGAAATTACAAAATCAAAAAATTTTAAAAAATCGAAAATTTCAAAAATAAATTATTTTAGCTCATTTAAAAATACTTATAAAAATATAAATAGTTTTTACGATTTAAAATCAAAAATTAAAAAAAAAGAAAATATTTTTTTTTCAAGATTTAACTATTTAACAAAGGTAAAAAAAAATAATTTATATTATGATCGTATTTATGATGGGTTTCTAGATAATAAGAAAATTTATAATAATTCCTTAAAAGTATACATTGCATATAATGATATAAATAAAAAGTTAGCATTCAATTCATCTAGAACCTATCCATATTTAAATTTTATCAAGAGTGAAGAAATATTAATAGATAATAAATTAAAAAAAGTAATAAACAAAATATCAGTTGAAAATAAGTTAGGCAAAAATTTTTTAAAGGATTTTATCTCAAAATTAAAAATTTTTTATAGTTGGTATAATCACGGAATAAAGTTATTTGAAAATAATTCTTATATTAAAAGAATCTTTATTGCGTGCTGGTATACTCCTGATGCGATGGGGCTTATAGCAGCTGCTAAGAAATTTAATATCCTAACTTTTGATATGCAACATGGAATTCAAGGTAAATATAGGCCAATGTATACAGATTGGACAAATATTCAAAAAGAAGGTTATGAACTTTTACCAAATTATTTTTGTTGCTGGAACAAAGATACAAAAATAAATATTTTAACATCTTCAAAAAAAAGAACAGATAACATCCCTAAAGTTATTGGAAATAGTTGGATCAACCTCTATGAAAAAAAACTTAAAATTAAAAAATCCATTAATAATAAAAGAGTAATCTTGTTTTGTTTACAACCCCAAACAAGTACAAACGATATTGTTATACCAAAATTTATTAAAACTTTTATTGATAGTGATACTTTTAAAAAGGATATATTTATTTTTAGATTTCACCCCAACGATCTTTCAAATAAAGACGAAGTAAAAAATTTCATCAACAATCATAAAAAACAATCTCAACTTAAAATAGATACAGGAGAATTTTATATTTTTGATGCTCTAAATTATTGTACTCATCATATAACTGCATGGAGTACTACAGCTTTAGAAGCAAGTTATTTTAAAAAAAATTCTGCAGTATTTGGTCAAGACGCAAAAGTTGTATTCAAAAAATATATAAAAAAAAATTATATAAAATGGCTGAATGGATCAAATAAATCTTTAATTAAATGGATTTCTAAAAATAGGTATTCCAAACAAAAAGCTATTAGTAAAAAAGAACTTTATTCTGATAAAATCAATAAGCAGGTTTTTTTATTATAATTATTATTTTTTTTTTTAGAGATTTAAAAATTAGGTCAGTTTTTTTTAAATCGTCCAATGTATCAATATCTTGCGCTCTCCAGTTTGGTATTTTTATTATTGAAGAATTACTGTCATAGCAAAAGTTGTTATTTTTCCAAGTATTTGAATTGGCCCAATAAAAATATCCTATGTCATGAAAAGTATCAGAAAATGTTTTCGAACTTCTTTTCATCAAATTTTTAGAAAAAACCATTTTTACTTTATTATTTATTATTTTGAATGATTTTTCAATTGGATGCGAGAAATTACTTCCAGCAAATACATATTTATATTTATTAGTTTTAATTTTATTAAAACCATTAAGTATATCATTTGATGTCATCAATGGAGCTGAGGGAAATAAACAACATACGTATTTGACTTTTTTTTTAATTTTGGAAATGCTATATCTCATCACTTCATCTATGCCGTACTTTTCCTCATTAAGTTTCTTTGGCCTTATGATATAATCAACTTTATATTTACTCATTTTCCTAATAATATTTTTACTATCTGTTGAAATTATAATTTGATCAAAAATTTTAGTTTTTTTTGCAGCTTGAATTGTCCAAGCAATCATTGGTTTACCATTAAATATTATAAAATTTTTATTTGGTACTCTTCTACTAATAGATTTTGCTGGAATAATTCCAATTATCATTAGAATTATACTTTTGTTGGATGGTAATTCCACTCCATATTTTCTACATCCCAGTCGGAAGGAATATTTGAAACACCCTTTTTCTTTACGCCGTGAAGGCAATTTCTACAGCCAGGTTCTATTAAGTGTCTAGTTTTATTTTTATGCATATTTCTCAGGTTATTCCATTTTTGAGAATGCCACGCTGAGAGAATTGTATTTTCAGGAATATTAGTCATATTAATTGTGCCATCATAATTTCTAGTTTTTTTGGGAGGTGAACCTTTGTATCTTCCAAATACTAGAGCCTCTTCTTCTTGATCAGCTGCGGGGCATGGTAAAATAATACTATTTGCAGATACAGTCATTCTTTGAAAAGGATATGCGCAACTCCAGTCAAAATTTATTTCTTCTTCCTTAAGCCTGTGCTCTCTGTAGTCATTCACTTCACTCGTCGTAACTAAATCAATTCCAATTGACTTCATAAATGACTTATATTTTTCTGGGTATTTACTTATAGAGGGAAAAACAGAATTGGACCTAAGTCTTGGTAACTTTAATTTTTTTTCATCTCTTCTAGTAGATAATTTTTGAATATTTTCTGTTACAATCTTAAACGCATTATAATTTTCATCATTTTTTTTGTTCCTAGGAGTTCTAATTTTATTATATTCTTCCTCTAAACCATCCACTGAAAAACTTATCCAATTTGGTTGTGCTTCTAAAATATCTTCTATTAAATTGTCTGTTAGATTTTGACCATGAGTAAGAGATGTAACTTCAAGAAAGTTTTTAGAACAGGCATATTTTATAGCATCACCAAATGTTTTAATATTCCCTTGTTCATCTCTCACTCTATAAAGAGTTGCCTCACCTCTCCAACTTATACAAATAGAGTAAACACCTGAACTTTTAGCATCGTCAATTATTTTAGTAAATTGCGACCAAGGCATCATTCTTGTTGCTCCAGTTACAGAATTTTGAAACTTATCTGTGATTGTAAAACACATAGTGCAAGCCAAATTACATGTACTTACAAGCTCAACTATTAAAGCGAGCGGTGCTTCACCATGCTTATACTCAGCAGCTCTTTGCCACCAGGCACTTCTATATTCTTTATATAATTTTTTCTTCTCCTCGGTATCAAATTGATAAGCATAAAAAGCTTCTTCCTCTTGTCTATTTGAAAAAACAAAATGCGAATTATCAGTTGGAGTTACATTTTTATTTAAGGGTTTCCATTTTTTGTGCAATTCCTCATCTCTAGGCCTAACATCAACTATTTGAGCAGGCAGATTTTGATTATTTGTTTTCATAATTTATAGAAATGTTTAATCTAAAAAATCCAAAATATCATCATTAAATTTAAATGATAGACTTTTTATAATTTATGCATGCTTAAAACTAGAGAAAATCTACCAATTTGATTCTTTTTTGCTTTAACTTTTTTAACCCCATGCTTAATAAGTCTATGATTACACACAATATCACCAACTTTTAAAAATTTCTCAATATCAATGTATCTTTTTTTTAGTTCATAGCTCAAACCTCCTTTGTCATAATGATCTCCTTTCTTTGAAGCAACAACTATAAAATTACTGTCGTTATTATAATTAAAATCTACATGTTTGCTCAAAAAACCCCCGTTAGGATAATGTAAGACTTTTGGTATATTTATAAATTTATTTTTACCATGTTTGAATATGTGATTTTTCGATTTAATATTAAGTAAGCTATCTCTTAATCTAATTAATTTTTTAAAAATTTTTTTAAATGACTTGTCATTATTCCATGAAAATAAAGTATGCATATATTGATTTCTTGAATAATTTGAAAATTTATTTTTTACGACTTGTTTATCAAATCTACTAAAGTTCTTTTTTCCAAAGAAATAGGGACCAGATTTTTTAATTAATTTTTTTTTTTTTAGCTTTAAATTTAAATACCTCATCTAAAATTTCTTTTTCTGTAAAAATATTTCTCAAAACAATTAATTTATATTTTTGTATGAAATGGTGAAATTTCACAAAATTAAATTTTTCATTTTTTAAATCAATAATTTTGATATTAGCTTTCATACTTAGACTTTATATTTTTTTTTGAATATTTTAATATAAAATTTTTTCTTTTTGTAATAAAAATAATTTGGAAATTTATTATAATTAGTTGATCTTAATAAATTAAATTGGCTAAGGATACTTTTGTATGGGTTAATTTCATCATTTTTGCTTTTCAATTTTTTATAAAAAGTGCTTATACCCTTTTGCTTTTTCGCTTTAACATTCGGATATTTATTTAAAAATTTTACTATTATTTTTTTTGTTGCTAAAAATTGCTTTTTTCTTATTTCATCATAAATATCTGTAGGTTTAATTAAAAAATGATCTTTTTCAAATATATCTCCAGAATCTATTTTACCATCACACTTTATAAGAGAAATATGAATTTTAGTTTTATTTTCTAAAATTTGATATTTAACAGGAGAAAAACCTTTCCCTTTAGGTAGGTCACTCTCATGAACAACTAAAGGATATTGAAATTTTTTCAAATAAGTGATTTTTATTTTTTTAGTATAGCCTAAAATAAAAATTATCTTACAATCCTTTAAATTTCTCAAATTTTTAGAATAAACAAAAATAAATTTTTTTTTTAGTCTGAGCTTGATTTTGGATTTATTAAAATAATTATAAATCCAAGGATTTTCCTTATCAAAAAGAAGCCCAATTTTTAATAAATTTTTTCTATTTTTTCTCATACTATAAAATTATTTTATTTAAATTATTTAGACCTATATTGAAAGCTGCATCAACTACAGATAGTTTTGGGATAAATTTTTCACCAAATTGTAAATATTTGGGGTGATCAAAATCGTTAAATTTATGAATTATCTTATTTTTTAAAAATTGCTTTTCATCTATATAGCTTTTAGCACCTTGACCTGATAAGTACTTATCACCATCAAATTTTTTTATAAGATTTATCAAGAAATCATTTTTATCTCCGTTTATTTTGCTTTGTTCACTTAGTAAAAAAATATTTTTTTTTAAATATCCAAATTTTTCTAAAAAATACATCATAGATGGAATTGTATAATCTATAAGATAAATGCTTTTTTGAGAGAGTATTTGAAAAATTACTTTATAAATTTCATTAAAATATTTTGTTTTACCGAATATTTGCTCTAAAGTCTTAAGATGTTTTTTTTTCCATTTATCGTTAAAAATTTTAATATCTTTAATTTTGTTTGAAGATGAGTTTATTTTTGAGCATGGAATTATTAATTGTATGATATTATCTTTATTATCTTTAATAATTGTTTTCGCATGCCAAGCAGAATTATTAAATTTAACATCATCTAAAATAACAAATTTGTTAGATTGTAGTATTTTATTAAATAATTCTAAATGTGGAAAGTATTGTGGTTGGTGAGAAACTATTGTAATTGACATAAATGCTTTTTTAAATGAGATAGTTTATATTAAAAAAAAAGTTTTTTTAAATAAAATTAATGACAAATATTGATACAGTAAGATTAAAAAATAAACTATTAGATGTTTTTAGAGTAAAGTCACACAATCAGCTTAAAAAAAAAATTTTACAATTTCAGTCTTTAGAAAAGTTTATAGTAGTTTCGTCTCCATTCATTTTCACAAATTTATTTATACGATACAATTTGCACGACATTCCTTTTGTTTCAAAATGTATTATATTTATTAAAAATATTTTGAGAAAAAATATATTTTTTTTCAAATGTTTGTTTAATCAATTTCGATTTGATAATATTAAATTCGAAAATAAGATTTTTTTATTCTCAAATAGGATTACTGACCAATATAATATTTATCCAATTTCTAATTATTTATTCAAAAGAAAAATTCATCATACTTTATTATTTAATGGACAAAGTAGTGTTTTAAATAAATTAAAAAGTAAATTCAAAAAAAAAATATATCAAATTCAAGATCACTTAATTTTGACCGATATAATTAAAGGTTATATTAAATTCTTAAGCAAAAAAAGGGATATTGTAAAAATATTTAATATTTTTAAATTTAATTCATATGAGAAAGATAAAATTTTTTATTTTTATAAATTTTTTTTTATATATGAGCAATTATTTAAGCGTTTAATTAAAAATCAAAAAGTAGAAATTGTTTTTTCACATTTATTTGCCTCACCAGAAACATGTGCATTAATTCATTATCTTAAAAATATTCAAAATAACAAAAAATGTTTATCATTATCATATGCATTAATTGGTTTAGGTGGAGAGTCAGCACTATATGTTCATTCAAATAACGATATTGTATTAACCACTTCTAAAGACGATGCGAAAATAATGAATCAACTAAAAAAAAATAAATTAATTTTTTTACCAACACCAAAACATAAGCTAATCGGCAGTATAAGAAATGAGATAATAAAAAAAAATTTCATGAAAAAAAAAGTTAAAAAAAATAGAAAATTAAATCTACTATTTATAAAAAGTAATTCTCAACATTACGACAATATAGATGACATTGCTCTTAAAATATTTATTGAAACAATTAAAGAATTCAAAAATAAAATTAATTTTAAAATTAAAGACAGATATCATCGTAGATCAGGTATTATTAATATGATGCTGGCAAACAATATGATCAATAACGAAAATTTAATTAACTCAAATGAGCTTTTTGTTGAAAAGTCAATAATCGAATCTGATATTTGCGTGGGTACATGTTCCTCTGCTTTAACTAAACAGGCGCTTTGGTATAGAAAACCAATTATTCAGTTGTTTAAAAAACGATTATTTGACCAGGTTAAAAACTCTATGTCAGCAAACACAAGTCATGAATTAAATTTAGTCTTAAAAAAACTTTTAAAAAAAAATTTTCTTGAAAAGAAAAAAAGTGATGCGAAAAAAATTTATAATAATTATTATTTAATAAATCAAAATCCTATACATAATTTTTATAAATTTATAACTAATTTATAATATTAGAAATTTTTCTCACTCCATCAATTTTCAAAATCTTTTTTTTCTTGGAATTTAAATTAACAATTTTTTTAAAATAATGAATAAAACGTTTTTTATTAATTTTATTATAATGTCCATAGTAATAAGTTAAATTATATTTACTTAATCTCTTACAGTTATTTGTCTCGTATTTATTCATTGATATTGAAATATTTTTTTTTCTTAAATAGCAAAAATTATATAAAGTATTACCACCAGAAATGATTGCAATACTTGTATCATTATAAATTGAATTTAGGTTTTTTGGATAATTGTAAATTCTAAAATCAAACTTTAGTCTTTTTAAAAGTTTATAAATAACATTTAATTTATAATTCAATGCTGGGCCCAATATAACACTCAATTTAATTTTTTTATTAAATGATGATAAGATGTTAATAATTTTTAAATTAAACATTTTTTCGTCAGAACCACCAAAATGTAAAAGTATTTTTTGTTTTTTGTGTAAATATTTTTTTTTAGATATTTTTAACCTTGGATCTGTAATCACATATTTTAAACCATAATAGTGATTTTTATGTTTTTGTTTTGTGCTTAAAAATGTATTAATACAATGATTTATTTTTGAGGCCCTGACTTGCTCTGTATCTAAAAAAAAGCACTTTTTTTTTAACTTTGGTAAAAAATTGTATATTTTTTGATTAATTGTAATTGTATCATTTATAAATTTATCTATTTTATAATCTCTATATATTTTCTTAAATTTTTTAAATTCATTTTTTTGGTTATGGGTAATAACTCTAAAATTTTTTGATTTAAAAAAGATTTCACTCTCACTTTTTTTTTTTGTAAAAATAATGATGTCGTATTTTTTCTTTAAATTTTGTATTAAATAAAATGATCTAAAAACATGTCCCATACCTATTTTTGATGAGCCCTCAACCTTATATAGAATTTTATTTTTTTTGAACAAGTTTTAAAGTTAAATTAGTATTTTGTTTAATATTGTATAAAGCTTTTTTATTTATTAATTTAAAGAAATCCTCTGGTTTTGTCTTACCTTTAGGTCTTCTTATGATTATATCTGATGATTTAATTATACTTCCCTTTCTAATAAAGTTTTTTGAATATAAACTTTTATAAGCTTTCATTTTCCACTTTTTTTCGCAGCTAAAAACTTTTCTTTGGCTAGATCCATAAGCTGAATGAATATTATTGATTTTATTTATCATTTGACCAAAATCTTTTACATCTAATGATGAAGAAGCATCAATCCAGTTTTTATTATAATTAGGAATAATATGTTTCTCGATTATTTCTGCACCCATTAAAGTAGCAAGTATACTAGTTAGATCATTATTTGTGTGATCAGATAATCCAATTTTATATTTAAATTTCTTTTTTAACGTTTTTAAAACATTTAAATTAGCATGCTTAATTTTAGAGGGGTAATCAGTTATACAATGTAAAATACTAATTTTTTTATTATTTTCTTTTTCAATTGTGTTTACTGCCTTTTTAATATCGACAAAATTACTCATACCTGTCGATAGGATTATTTTTTTATTTTTTTTAGCTATATACTTTATCAAAGGGATATTTGTTAAATCATCAGAACCTATCTTATAAATCTTAGGTTTAAATTTTTCTAAATAATCCACATCTGAGAAATGAGAGGGAGTTGAGAACCAATTTAATTTAAGTTTTTTACATGTCTTAATAATTGAAATATGATCATTATCGCTTAACTGAAATTTTGAAAAATAAGAGTATTGTTTAATTTTTTTTTTATTTAAAGGCAAAAGTGTTTTTTTATCTGAAAGATATTCTGCTTTGTAGGTTTGAAATTTTATAGCGTCGGCACCTATTTTTTTTATATCTTTAATTAATTTAATTATCTCTTTAATTGATCCATATTTTGCACCGATTTCAGCTATAATAAAAGGTTTAAATTTTTTCATTTTATAAGTTTATAAAGTCAAAGATTTTATTTACTATTCTTTTTTGATCGCTAAATTTCAATTTAGGATAAATTGGTAAACTTAATATATTTTTTGATATTTGATCAAGTTTTTTTAATTTAATTTTTCTTTTTTTATATAAATTAAATTCATGTATTGGTTTATAGTGCACACTTGTTTCAATACCGTTTTTAAATAAAAAATTAATTAATTTTTTTCTATCAACATTTTTTGGTAGTAATATAACAAATAAATGATAAGAAAAATCTTTTCCTATTAAATCTTTAAAAGCTATCTTTACATATTTTGGTTTTTTTTCAAATAATTTACAATAATCCAATGCCTTTTTTTTTCTAATAGAATTTAATTTATCAATTTTTTTAATTTGAGATATACCCAAGGAGGATCTCAAGTCATCTATTCTGTAATTAAAACCTAAATTAGAAATATTATAAATAGGATTTTTTCTATTAAATCTTTCTTTAAGACTTTTTTCGATTCCGTGATTTCGTAATTTTTTAATTTTATTTATATTTTCTTTAGCACTAATTATAATTCCACCCTCACCTGTAGTCATATTTTTATTCCCATAAAGACTAAAGACCCCATAGTTTCCGTATAATCCTAAATATTTATTTTTGTATTTTGAAAAAATTGTATGACATGCATCTTCTATAAGAATTAAATTGTTTTTCTTTGCTATAGATTTGATAATTTCGATTTGACATGGATATCCTGCATAATGTGTCATTATAATAGCTTTTGTTTTCTTAGTAATTTTTTTTTTTAGATCATTTACACTCATATTTAGATTTATTTTTGACTCGATATCAACAAACACAGGTTTTGCGCCAACATATAATATTGAGTTAGCATCAGCTACAAATGTTAAAGATGAACATAATACCTCATCACCGGGTTTTATTTTTGAGGACAACAATGCAAGGTGAAGTGCGGATGTACAATTAGAAACTAGAGCAACACAATCTTTGTTTAATTTGAGTTTTTTTGATATTTCATTTTCAAATTTTTCTGTAACAGGTCCCATCGAAACTGTTCCTGAATTGATAACTTTCTTTATCTGTATAAACTCGTTTTTATCGTAGTTGGTTTTAAAAAAAGGTATGAAATTTTTCATTTTTAACTTTATAAATAAACTACTATCACATATTAATAAAGTATGAATTTAAAAGGCAAAATTGTCCTTGTCACGGGAGCAGATGGTTTTCTAGGATCACATTTAGTGGAGGAACTATTGAAACATAAAGCTAATGTTATTGCGATATCAATGTATAATTCTTTTAATTCCTTTGGCTGGTTAAATTATATTAAAAAAAACAAAAATTTAAAAATAATTTTAGGTGATATAAGAGACCCATTTTTTTTTAAAAAAAAAATTAATAAAGTTGATATTATTTACAATTTAGCAGCTTTAATTTCAGTTCCACATTCTTTTAACGCATCTTATAGTTATTTTGCAAATAATGTTTTAGGAACCTTAAATTTATTAGAATTTGCTCTTGAAAAAAAAGTGAAAAAATTTATTCAATTTTCATCAAGCGAAGTATATGGATCCGCAAAAAAAATTCCTTTATATGAAAATGACAGTCTTAATCCACAATCACCTTATGCTGCTTCAAAAATTGCATCAGACTCAGTTGCACTTTCCTATTTTCATTCATACTCATTACCAGTTATAATTTTAAGACCATTTAATACTTTTGGTCCACGACAGTCTACACGAGCAGTTATTCCAGGAATAATTTGTCAACTTTTAAAGACACACAATGTTGTAAAGTTGGGCAATCTATCGCCCACTAGAGATTTTAACTATATAAGTGATACAATTTCAGCTTGCGTAGCATCTTTAAACATTAAAAAATACGGTGAAACTTTTAATATCAGCTCTAATTCTGAAATTTCCATAAATAATTTAGTTAAATATTTTGAAAAAATAGTTGGTAATAAAATTAAAATTAAAAAAGAGAAAGAGAGATATAGAAATAAGAATGCAGAAGTTTTTAGATTACTTGGAAGTAATCAAAAAATAAAAAAATACTCGAATTGGAAACCCAAATATGTGGGAAAAAAAGGTTTTTATCTTGCCTTAGAGGAAACTTACTATTGGTATAAAAAAAATCTAAAAAAAATTCAAAATGTTGATGATCTTTTTTTGTAATTTTTATGAATAAAAACTTACTAAAAAAAATTGCAGTTAAAGAAAATGAAACAATTTTAAATTGTTTAAAAGTAATTAATTCAACACATAAACAATTTGTATATATAAAAAATAAAAAAGAAAAACTTTTAGGAATTTTGACTGATGCAGATATAAGGCGTGCTTTATTAAAAAAAAAAAAATTAAATGAGACTATAAAAGATATTTACAATAAAAATCCAAAATTTGTTTTTGAGGATGACGATCGTACTAAAATTAGAAAGCTTTTTAAAAAAACAAAAGTGAATTTTTTACTGGTTGTAAATAAATCTTTAAGAGTAGTTGATTTTATTGATATTCATTCCCTGCAGCAAAATGATGAAAAATCTTTTTTAAATACACTTATAATTATGGCAGGTGGTAAAGGAATTAGATTAAGACCATATACTTTAAAAAATCCAAAACCACTTATGTTAATAAGAAATAAGATTTCAATTTTAGAGCATATTATTAATTCGTCTTTTGAAAATGGATTAAAAAATATTTTTGTTATTGTTAATTATCTATCAAATAAAATATCAAATAAGATTAAAAATATTAAAAAATATCAAGGATATGTGAATATTATAAAAGAAAATAAACAACTTGGAACAATAGGTGGTATCTCTCTAATAAGAAAACAAAAACTAAATTTTCCAATAATAGTTATTAATGGAGATGTTGTAAGTGACATAAATTTAGAGTCTCTCATTAATTTTCATAAAAGCATGTCAAATAACATTACCGTTGTTTTAAAACCTATCGAAAAACACTCAAGTTTTGGTGAAATTTCTTTAAAAAGGTACCAAATAACTAATATAGAGGAAAAAGTCATAAAAACGTCATTTATTAATGCAGGAATTTATTGTTTAGATGAAAATGTTTATGACTATATCAGAAAAAAAAAAACAAAGTTAAGTATGGATTCTTTAATAAAAGATACAATCAATAAAAAATTTAAAGTTGGAGGATATCCCATGATGGAATTTTGGATGGATATTGGAAACAAAGTAAATTTAGATAAAATAAGAAATATATTTAAAAAGAAGATATAGTTTATTATGAAAATTTTATTTATTGGTGCACATGCAGATGATATTGAGATAGGTTGTGGAGGTATACTTTTAAAATTAATTAAGAAAAATAAAGTTTTTAATTTTATTGCGACAGACTCTGAATATAAAAATGAAAATGGAAAAATTATCAGAACAGTCGAAGATGCAAAAAATGATGTGCTTAGATGTTACAAGGGTAAAAAAGTAGTAAATATTTTTGGAAACTTAAAGGTCTTAAATTTACAAAATAATGAAAAAACTAGAACAGAATTATTAAAATTAAAAAATAAGATAACCCCTGATGTTGTTTTTATTCCTTGGAATAACGACCTTCATCCTGATCACAAAAATCTATCTGAAGCAAGTTTATATGTTTTTAAAGATATTGATAATATAATTATGTATAGGAGCAATTGGTACAATTCTCCTGTTAATCTAAAAAAAAATTTAATTCTAGATATCTCAACTGAATTTAAAAACAAATTAAAATTAGTTTCTAGTTTTAGGTCTGAAATTAAAAGAACAAAATCTATATGGCTAGAAAAAATAAAACAAGAATCACTTTTAAACGGTCAAATGATAAATTGCAAATATGCTGAATCTTTTGAGGCAGTTAAAATATCTAGTTCTTTTAGGACTTAATTTCTTTTGTTAAAATAAATGAATTCAAAAAAAATATTTTTTAAAAGTACAACTTTATTAATTACACTAAAAGATAATATAAGTTTTACAAAAAAATTAATCAAATACTTAAATATTCAATCTATAAAAATTAATATCCTTGTTGCTGATGGTAGTAAAAAAAAACAGTATAGTTTATTTAAAAATTTAAAACATAATTATAAGTATTTTTATTTTGGAGAAGATAAAAATATTCAAGATTATTATTTAAAAGTATTTAGATCTTTAAAAAAAATCGATACCAAATTTATTTTCTTTTGTGATCAGGACGATTATATAAACTTCAACGTTTTAAAAAAAAAAGAAAGCTTTTTAATTAAAAATAATAATTTTTCAGCTGCAAAAGGGACATTATATAATTTTAAAAATCCAAAAAAAAACATAATATCATTAATTGGAAAAAGTTATCCAAAAGAACTTAATAATAAAAAAAAATTATTTTCTAGATTAATGTTTAATTTTCACTTTAGGTCATATTATTGCTTGCACAGAAAAAAAAATCTCATGCAAACATTTAAAATAATAACCAAAAATAAAATAACAGATGTAAGGTCTGCAGAATTTATAATGGACATAAATACACTTCTCTTTGGTGAGGTTTATATTACCAAAGAGTGCTCATTAATTAGATGGGCTGGTAATAAATATGGATTGCATCCAATAAAAAAATATCACGACAGTAGATTCAAGTGGTTTTTTAATAAAATTTTTAAAAATAAATTTCTTCTAAAAGAAATAATTTTACTTAATAAGAATTTAAATTTAAGTTTAAATATATTAATTTTTATGATTATATTTTTCGATATTATCCCTAATTTAATTAAAAATAATTTAAGAATAATAAATAAAATTATTCAAAAACTTTTGAAGATTTTTAGATTTAATATATTTAATCAGCAAAAATTTTACAAAGAAAATGAGGTTAATAAAATTTTTAATATATTAAATAATCAAACTTAGACAGTTACACAATATGAAATCATATATTTTAAAAAATTACAATTCTGAGAGAAAAACGAGAATTAAATCGTTAAAGCTATTTGATAATCATGCATTAAAAGATTGGAATAAAATTATAAAAGATAAAAGATTAAGTAAGTATAAAAAAGAATTTGAAAACTATTTTAATTTTTGTAAAAATCTTAATTATCTTCATCATAATGGAAAAGTATATTTTTCCCATCCTTTAAGGGTAGCAACAATTGCTTATAAGTTGAGAAAATATTCAAAATCCCATAAAAATTTAATCAAATTAGCTTTATTTCATAACATCATTGAAACATCTAACCATAGATTGAGTTTTCTTAAAAAATTCTTAGGAAAACAAGTTGTAGAACAAATAAAAATTTTAACTGTAAATAGAAAAAAGCAATGGAATGATACATATAAAAGAAATTATTATAAAAAAATATACTCACATAACAAAAATACTAGGCTAATAAAAATAATAGATAAACTTGATAATCTTTTTATTATAGGTTTATGTAAAAGTAGTTTAACTAGAAAAAGATATATAAAGGAGATAGAAAGCTTTATTTTACCAATGGTTGAAAAAGATATACCATCTTTAGTTAAATATTTTAATGGTTTAATCAAGCAATCTTATAATTTAGGATATTATAAAAATAAATATAATTAATTTTATGGAACTTGGAATTGAGAATAAAATCGCAATAGTAACAGGGTCTAGCACAGGGATGGGATATGCAACCGCTCGGTCTTTAGCAATGTCTGGTGCAAAAGTTTTATTAGTATCTAGAAATATTAATAAATTAAAAAAAGCAGTCAAAAATATAAGATTTGAAGGTGGAGTTGTTGACTACATAGCAGGTGATGTAAGTAAAATTGATACTCCAAAAAAAGTAATTAAAAAATGTATTAAAAATTGGGGAAATTTACATATTTTAGTAAATAATACAGGAGGCCCTCCACCTGGTAATTTATTCAAACACAATGAAAAAAATTGGAATTTTGCAATTCAAAACAATCTATTAAGCGTTGTTAGATTTACTAAATTAGCAATACCAATAATGAAAAAAAATAATTGGGGAAGAATAACCACAATAACTTCAACAATCGTTAAAGAACCTTCTCCTGAAATGATATTATCAGCTACAAGCAGAGGTGGTCTATCATCTTTTACAAAAGCAATTGCAATTGAGAATGCTAAATTTAATATTTCCGCAAATGTAATTTCACCTGGGGGTATAATGACTGAAAGATTTTTAAACTTGATCAAAATTGCAGCAAAAAAAGAAAATAAAATTTTCAGCAAAAAATTATTAGAAGTACAAAGAAGCATACCAGCAAAAAGAGTAGGAAGACCTGATGAAATTGCAAATGCAATAGTTTTTTTGTCTTCAGATCTTGGTGGATATATAAATGGTATAGATTTATCAATAGATGGTGCTTTTACTAAAGGCTTTTAGTGAAACTTGGTTTCAAAAAAGATCTATTTTTTAATTCTAAAATAAAATGGGGCAATAAAATTAGTAAAAAAAATTTAATTGACTTAAATAAAATTACCAAAACCTATATATATGATTGTAAATTTGAGCTAAAGAAAAGCAAGGGTCTAGAAAAAAATTCAAATAATTTTAAAATAAATATTAGATCAAAAAAAATTCTTTTAAAAAAATGGAGAAAAAACATGAGATCAATCGAAGTTTTAAATATTATAAAACTAATGAAATGGCTAAATTCTAAAAATATACCAGTGCAAAAACCACTCAAGTTTAATAATGGTGAATATTTATTAAATTACAAAAAAGAATTATGGAGTATTTTTAATTTTGTGGAAGGAAATCATTTTAAAGGTAATTCTTTAGAATTAAAAAATGTCGCAAAAAACATAGGAATATTGATTAACACAATGCAACATTATCCTACTAAAAAATTTATTAAAGCACCTAAATATTTTACCAAAGAAGATGAAAGTATTTTAAAAGAAATGAGTAAAAAAAACTTTGATTTTAGAAAAAAGTTTGGAAAATATTCTACTGAGATAAAAAAATATTTACCTTTGATAGTAAAAATTTTTAAAAAATTTAGATACTTAAATTACAAAATACAAAATAGAAGGATTAATCATATAGATTTACACCCTCATAACATAATAACAAAAAAAAATAAAATAATCGCTTTTTTAGACTTTGACTCATGTAAAATTATTAATGAAGGATATTCAATTGGATATAATTTACTTAAACTCTGTAAGCAGACTGTTTTATATAATAAGGGTAAAATTAATAAAAAGACAATTGCAAGAAAATTTCTAACAATTTTAAATAAAGAATATAAAATTAACAATATTATAAAAAAAAATATTTATTATTTTGCAATTTCTGAAGTTTTGAGAAGATTATTGTTTATGTTTAGGTTAACTATTAAAAAAAATAATAAAAATTGGAACAGAATTATACCAATTCAATTAGGACATATAGACGAATGTGAACAATTTTTCTTAAAAAAAAATCATAAAATGTATTAAAAAAAAGCAACTTGCAATAGAATAACATATAGTATTAAAACATAAAATTAAATGATCGATCAATTTTTTGCTAGTTTTAAAGTTTTAGGAAAAGAAAATTCAATTAAATCCACAAAGTTGTTAATAATTTTAATATTAGCTGTTTTTTTAGAGTTACTCGGCATTGGACTTATTGTTCCAATTTTATCTAATCTTTTTAATGTAGAACAAACTACCGAAAACTTTAAAATAATTTATTACTTATTAAAACTTTTCCCACAAGGACTAAGTCAATTAGTTTCACTCTCAATAATATTTTTGTTAATAATCATTGTTAAAATATGCCTGCTTCTTTATTTTGACTATAAAACACAAAAATATACTAGAGAAATGTTTCTAGGTATATCTTTAAAAGCTTATTCTTACTTTTTATACGCTCCTTGGGAAGATGTTTTAAGAAAAGATCATGGGTATATTATTAGAAATATTTTATCCGATACGTCAAGATTTATTGGTCAAGGTATTCTTCAATTTATTTATATCATTAAAAATACTTTATTTTTATTTTTTGTATTAGGATATTTATTTTATATCAATTTCGAAATTACTTTTTTTGTATTTCTACTCTTTTCAACATTTACAATAATTTTTTTGCTTTTGCTTAAAAAAAAATTGGAAAATTTATCATCTATAACTGCTGGTCTAGACAAATTTAGATTTAAAAATATTTCGGAAACAGTAATTGGTCTTAGAGATGTTAAATTGTTAGGCAATCCAAAATATTTTTTAAATTTATTTAAGATAAACGAGGAGAAAACAACTAAAATTACTATTATTACAACTATTTTAAATAAAATACCTAGATATTTTTTGGAACTAATGATTGTGCTAGGTGTTGTTTTAACTATATCTTATTTGGATATAAATAATATCGACATAATAGATTTTGTTCCATTAATGGGTCTATATGGTTTTGCGATACTGAGATTAGTGCCAGTTTTTATAAATTACAATGTCAATATACAAGCAATAAAATATTCAAAAACACAAATTGACGAGGTTATAAAAAATGCATCACGATTTTCAAAATTTTATAATCAAAATATTTTAAATGATATTGTTGGCTCTTCACAAAAAAAACTTGATTTTGAAAAAGATGCCAAAATAAACATCTCGGATGTTAGTTTTTCTTATGATAAAAAAAAATATATTTTTAAGAGTTTAAATTTAGAAATTGTAAAAGATAAAACTATATATATAGAGGGAGAAAATGGATCAGGAAAAAGTACACTAGTAGATTTAATTTCAGGTATGCTTTCTCCAATTACTGGTAGAGTGTTGTTTAATATTCAAAATATTCAAAATTTTAAAGAAGAGTGGCAAAATCAAATTGGTTACGTATCTCAAACATATTTTTTAATCAATAGTTCTATTAAAGATAATATTATTTTTGGTAGAAAAAATATTTCAGAGGAAAAATTAAAAAATATTATTAAAACTGTTGAACTTGAAACTTTAATCGATTCTTTACCCGAAGGTATAGAAACTAAAGTAGGTAACCTTGGTGGGAAATTATCAGGAGGTCAAAAACAAAGGATAGTAATTGCGAGAGCTTTAATAAACAATCCAAACATAATAATTTTAGATGAAGCTACAAATGCTCTAGATAATGAGACTGAAGAAAATTTACTAAAAATTTTAAACAAAATAAAGATTGGTAAGATAATAATATTTATTGCTCATTCAGAAAAAATAAAAAATTTTTGCGATATAAATCTACTAATTAAAGATAATAATATCCAATTGAACTATGAAAAAAAAAATTAGTAAAGTACATATAATATGATAAAGGATGATAATTTATTTTTTAATATTATAAACAATTATTAAGTTATGAAATGTAGAATTACAAAAGAGAAATGTATAGTTTTTCTCGATCTAGGAAAAATGCCTGTTGCTAATGGTTTTCTTAAAAAAAGACAATTTAAAAAAGAGTATTTTTTTCCACTTAAAGTAGCTTTCAGTAAATCGTTAAACCTTGTTCAGCTTGTATCTCACCCCAAACCAAAAAAAATGTTTAATAAAAATTATCCATTTTATACAGCAAGCTCAAAAAGTATGATTAAGCATTTTAAGGTTTATTCAAATTGGATTAAAAAAAATTTTTTAAAAAAAAATAAATCTATTTTAGAAATAGGTTCAAATGATGGAACTTTTTTAAACAATTTTAAAGATAATTTTAGCTTAGGCTTTGAGCCATCTAAAAGTGTACATGATGTAGCTTTATCAAATAATGTATCAAGTATAAATAAATTTTTTAATTCAAAAAATATTAAAAATTTAATAAAACAAAAAAAAAAATTTGGTGTTATTGTCGGATCTAATGTCATTTGCCATATACCAAATCAAAATGACTTAGTTGAGAGTATGATTAAACTTCTAGACAATGATGGAACAATTATATTTGAAGAACCATATTTAGGAGCAATGTACAAAAAAACTTCTTATGATCAGCTTTATGATGAGCATATATATATGTTTTCTGCTTCATCTATTCAAAAAATTTATAATAAATTTGGATATAAATTAATTGATGTAATACCGCAAAAGACTCATGGGGGTTCATTAAGATATGTGATAAAAAAAGATACAAATCAAAAAATCTCAAAAAGATTAAAAAAAATTCTTAGTATAGAAAAAAAAAAAAATATTAACTCACTTAAAGGCTGTATAGATTTCAAAAAAAAAGTTGAAAAGTCAAAAATTAATTTATTAAAAAAACTAAAAAATATCAAAAAAAGAGGTTTTAATATATGTGGATATGGGGCAACATCAAAAAGTACTACAATTTTGAACTACTGCAACATTGGAACAAACTATATAGATTGTATTTTTGATACAACTAAAGATAAGATTGGAAAATTCTCACCAGGTAAACATATACCAATAAGAAGCCACAAAATGTTTTCAAAAAAATTTTATGATTATTCTTTTTTGTTTGCTTGGAACCATAAAAAAGAAATAGAAAAAAAAGAAAAATTATATTTAAAAAAAGGTGGCAAATGGATTACTCACTTATAAATAAAAAAAAAATACTCATAACAGGTTCAAACAGTCGTTTTGCTAAGTCTTTAAAACAGTATTTGTATGGCAAAAATATCTTTTATACAGATAGAAAAAAGTTAGATATTTTAGACGTCAAATCAATAGAAAATTGTTTAAATAAATATGAACCCAATTATATTATTCATTTAGCTTCATTATCCCGTCCAATGATTGTTCATGAAAAAGATATTGGATCTAGCATAGATGCAAATGTTATTGGAACAGCAAATGTTGTTAAAAAATGTTCAGAAAGAAATATAAAACTTATTTTTTTCTCAACAAATTACGTTTATCCTGGAACAAAGGGCAACTACAAAGAGGATGATGCATTAAACCCAGTAAATAATTATGCCTGGTCAAAACTTGGAGGTGAAGCATGCGTAAAATTATACAAAAATTCTCTAATTTTAAGACTCGCAATGACTGAATATCCATTTATTCATGATAAAGCGTTTACAGATGCAAAAATGAACTTTATGTACAGAGAAGAAGTAATTAAAATTCTTCCTTATTTAATAGATGAATATGGAATTATAAATGTGGGTTCTGATATTACCGAGAGCCTTTTTTCTTTCGCAAAAAAAACCAAAAAGGACGTCAAACCGATAAGTGTAAAAAATATAAAAAATTTTCCAAAAAATAGTTCCATAAATATAGACAAATTAAAAGAAACAATAGAAAGAAAAAATTTAAAAATTACTGACCGGAAAAATATTGAACAATTATTAGATCAAAAAGAAAAATTTTTTTTAAATCATGAGCCATCAGTCACTCAATTGGAGAGAGAAATTGTTGATGATATGATGAGGTTTGGTTGGAAAGACTTAAATTATCTTAAAAAATTTGAAAGTGAGTTTGCAAAATATCATAATCGAAAATACTGTTTAATGGTTCCCTCTTTTAAAATGTCATTTTTTTTGACTTTAGAAATACTAGGAATTAAAAAAAAAAATGAAATATTAATACCAGAGTTATCAAACAATGATTTTAATAATGAAATTTTACATATCGGAATAAAACCAAAGTTTGCAGAAATTGATATTAATAATTGCTGTTTGTGTCCTGAGTTACTTAAAAATTTAATAAGCAAAAAAACAAAAGTAGTACTTTGTGAAAATTTTTTTGGAGAGATTGCAAATATAAATGAAATTAAAAAAATTTGTAAAAAAAATAATTTGTACTTAATCGAGGACATTTCTGATGCAATTGGCTTAAAAAGTAAGATTAATAAAATTGGAAAACATGGAGATGTGAGCATATGCAGTTTTTCAATAGATAAAGTAATTACAAGTGGCGAGGGTGGCGCTATACTTACAGATAACAAAAAAATTTACTTAAAAGCAAAAAATCTTATCGAGAGCAAAACTAATATCAAAAGAGAAAGTAGCAATTCAAATTTATATTTTACTCCATCTAACCTGCAATCAGCTATGATATATGGTCAATTCAAGAGACTTAATGAATTAATTCAGATAAAAAAAAAAATAATTAATAATTATAAAAAGAATTTCATGGGACTAAATATAAAATTAAAAGGAGTCACAAATATAATTTTAGAGTTTGATAAAAAATATAAAATTAAACCAAATATATTGATTAAATATTTAAATAAAAATAAAATTCAAGCTCATAGATTGCCATCACCGTTTTATTCAAATGAAAATTATCACAAAAAAAAATCAAATTTTTTAAAAAAATTTTTCCAAAATTCGATTGTACTGCCATCTAATTTTAATTTGAGTGATCAAGATGTTAAAATGATTTCAAGTAAAATTAGACAATTCTTTTATAAAAAAATTATATAAGATCTATTCCTTGCGATAGTCTGATTTTTTGTCTCCAGCCCAATTTTTTTAATTTATTTTGATTTGCATATCTTACTTTTGGCCCAGGGTATTTTGAATATATTCTCTCAATATTAATTTTTTTATTTTTTAGTTTTTTGTGAATAATAAGGGCAATCTGTTCTAGAGATGTGATTTCATCTGAGCCAATATTTATATTATTAAATTTTTTATTTTTATTAAGCACACAATCAATTGCTTTCAAAAAATCATCTAAATGTAACCAGCTTCTAATTATATTATTTCCCCATATTTGGATTTTTTTTCCTTTATAAATCTTTTTTTTCCAATCATTTATTATTGTCTTTGTATCTTTTCCATATATAGAAAAAATTCTGCAACTTATATACTTAAATTTTTTTGCATGTATCTTTGCTAAATAATTTTCTGTAGACTTTTTTGCGAAACCATATGTTCCATCGAATGTAGTATTATTATTTACATTTTCCTCTTTAAAAGAAGATTTGTTTCTTTTAATACCCTCTTTTAAGTCATAAACAGCAGATGAGGAAGCGTAAACAAATAATTTAATTTTTTTCTCTAAACAAAACTTAATTATATTCTGATCAATTTTTATCCCTTCAAGTATCTTATTTTTATTTTTATTTACATATGATCTGTGGTTTTTAGGACCCGCAAAATGGAGTATTGCGTCAAATTTTTGATTAATTTTATTTTTTGGAATTTTTTTAAGTAAATTAAGCTTAATGTATTTTACATTTTTTTTATTAATCCTTTTATTAATATTTTTATTATAAGTGCATAATAGGTTGTAATTTAGATTTGAAAAATATTTACTTAATTTTGATCCTAGATATCCGTTAGAACCTGTAATTATAATATTTTTTTTTTTATAATGTTCCATTAACTTTTAATTTTCTTAAGGAAACCAAATGGATTTAGTGTTAATAAATATCTATTCTGAAAAGATTGGTCTTGTCTAAATTTTCTACCCTCTTTACTTTTTAAGAAAATTTTTAAAGCAGTCATTGAATTATTATTTTTAGAATAATTTTTATTATATCCATGTGGATTTTTTTTAAAAAACTCAACATGTGTATCTCCACAAATTAAATAAGAACCTTTTTTTATTAATTTTGAATATAGGTTAAGTTCATTTAATACATTTTCTTGAGAATGATCAGAATCTAAATGAACAATTATTTTTTTTGATTTTCCAATTGTAGACTTTACTTTATTAAAAACCTTTAAATTTGTAGAGGCACCTTTTATTAATTTAATTTTATTTCTTAATTTTTTAAATTTTGAGATATTCTTATATATTTCTTTTGGGATATAAGTATCAATTCCAATAATCTTTTTTCCTCCAATATTATTAAAAATTGAGGAATAAAATAGTAGCGAGCCACTCCAAGCCACTCCTACTTCAATAAAAAAATCAGGTTTAGTTTTATAAATAATCTCCTGCAGGATCAGTAAATCTTGGGGTAGTTGAAGTATAGGCTCTCCAAACCATGTTGTTTGGTGTGCTATTCTTTTCTTTAAAGTTTTTTCAAGAAATTTTTTATATAATAAAAAAAAGTCTTTCTTATTAAATAGGTTTTTAGAAATTTTTTTGTTTATATTAAAAAATTTTTTTTTAGTAATAAATTTTTTATTCATAAATATTCTAATTAAAGATAAAATAATTAAAAATATCTTATATTCGAAATTAAGAAAATAAGATATATATTTAGCGTTATAATAATGAAAAAAAAATCACTAAAATATATATATAATGGAATTTATAATTCATATAGATCTTGTATCAAAAAAAAAATTATTCATTTTATCTTGATAAGTTTTACGAGAATAGACAAAAGCAAATTATAAAAGAAATATTAAAGAATATTGCTTCAAAAAAGCCAATATTGTCATTTCATAAACAACATACTCAACATTTGATAAACATGATTTCAACCATAAAAAAAGAAAAAATAAATATTTTAGATATTGGGGGAGGATGGGGTGTAGGCTATGCAAATTGTTTAGAAGCTTTGAATAAAAAAAAAATATCTAACTTAAATTATTATATTTTCGATCTAAAAAATGTTTGTGAACTTGGAGCAAAATATTTTAAAAAAAAACTAAAAATTGGATCAAAATTAAAATACATAGATACTTTAAATGATATAAGTTCTGTAAAATATGACATAATTTTTTTTGGTTCTTCTTTGCAATATTTCAAGAATCCATTTATAGAATTGAAAAAAATTTTGAAAATAAATAGTTCCCTATTATTGTTTATAGATACTTATTTAACACATAATAAGACTTTTTTTACTTTTCAAAAATATTATAAAAGTGGTATCCCTCACTGTTTCATCAATAAAAAAAAATTTTTATCTATTCTACAAAAAAAATACACACTTATTTCTTCCTCTTATTCGCATACCACTAGATTAGGCAAGGTTGGTGAAATTAATATGAATAATTTTCCAAAAAAGTATAGAGTTTGTAATAGTTTTAATTTAATTTTATCTAAAAAAAATGAAAAACAAAAAATTTAATAATTTATTATTTATAAAAAAAAAAGACTTCTTTTCAGACAAAAAAATTAACTATATCCGAAATTTGGTTTTAAAAGGAAATATTTTAGTTTTAAAATCTGCGTTTCAAAAGAATAAATTAAGAAATATTTTCAAGAAAATTTATAAAAGTTCAAAGAATTCAAATAAAAATACTAAAATGCTAGAGGGTATAAAAAATATTTACTATAAATCAAATTCATCGGGCAAGGGTAGCTATACAACTTTTGATCATAATTGGTATTTTTTTCCATGGAATAAGGATAAATATGGATTAGTAAATATTGTCCAAAAATACTTTAATAGAGTCATTTTATTTAATAAATATAAAGTCGAAACAATAAAAAAAAATACTCCAAAAGATGGAATTATTCAGAGATTTCAACTTTTATATTATCCCTATAAAAAGGGACACATATCCCCACATAAAGATCCTACGAATATAACTCAAGTAACATGCGGTATTTATATAACGTCTTATAAACTCGATTACGATAAAGGTGGTTTTTATGTTTTCAATAAAAAAAATAAAAAAGAATTTATAGATCACAAAATAAACAGTGGAGATTTAATATTATTTTACAACGGGCTTGTACACGGTGTAGAGCCCACTTCACTTATGATAAATTCAAAAAAAAATAAAGATAAAATTAATGGACGAGTTTTCTTAAATTTAAGTATTTTAGAGACGCATGAAATTAAAAATAGAAAAACTACAGTTGGTGTGAATATTTCTAATTTTAAATAAAGTAATAAATATTTTTAAAATTTAAATTTTTTTTATTTATATGATACAAAATAATTTAACAATAATATTAGTTGCATACAAACCAAAAACAGAATTACTTAAGTCTTTAATTTATAAATTTCATAATAAATATTCAATAATAATTTCTAACAATTCTGAGGAAAAATTAAAAGATTTCTTTTATGAATTAAAGAATGTGCATGTAATTGATGAAAAAAAAAACTTAGGTAATGGTGCTGGGATTAATTCATGTCTAAATCATTGTGAAACAGATTATGTATTATATCTAGATATAGATGTAATATTAGATGATGAAAACTTTAAAAAACTTTTAAATTACACAAATCAAATAAAAGACTTTGCAGTTTTAGTTCCAAATGGTCAAAATATAAAATCAAAAGATGAAATTTCAAAAAGATGGGATGTAGAAGGATCAATAATGTTAATTAACAGGAAATTAATA
>MDTG01294877.1_pt1 | contig 36691 bp, 36 predicted proteins | sample 811421 | NCBI WGS metagenome assembly MDTG01 (sample SAMN05326645, study PRJNA326480) | marine metagenome | isolation source: seawater | place: Pacific Ocean: South East | collected 2011
ATACTTTTAATCGTTTCGTTCGCTCGCCGCGAAATATTGAATTCAAGTGTTTGCCTCTTCTAGTTCTTCAATAGCTTTTTGCAGATCGTCCTTGTTAACCTGTTTGTCAGACACATCTGCGAGCTCTAAAACGTAGTCCACCACTTTATCTTCAAAAATAGGAGCACGCATCTGTTGCTTCATTTGTTCGTTTTTCTGCATAAACTCAAAAAACTCACGCTCTTGGCCAGGATATTGACGGGCCTGCTGCATCATGGCTTGAGTAATCTCTTGCTCGGACACTTCTACGTTAGCTTTTTGCCCCAAATCTGCAAGCAACAGTCCCAGTCGCACACGGCGAGTGGCTAGGTCAGTGTGTTCCTTGGTAATATCGATCTTATCAGGATCGTGATCCTTAGCATCGGGATTATCTTCCTGCCAAAGCTGATTGGCGATTTGTTTACTTTCGGCTTCAACTAATGAAGGTGGAAGACTAAAATCCACCATGCCATCCAGAGTGTCAAGCAGTTTACGCTTCACCAACGAGCGCGCAGCACCCTCATACTCAGCCTCAAGTCTCTCAGAGATCTGCTTTTTGAGCCCGTCTAGATTTTCAGCTCCAAATTTTTCGGCCAGAGCATCATCAATTTTCGCGGATACTGGTTTCTTTACTGCTTTGATCTTGCATTGAAATATGGCTGATTTGCTTGCAAGATCCGCATTTCCGTATTCTTCTGGAAATGTGACTGAAACTTCAATTTCTTGGTCCAGTTTCGAGCCGAGCAGTTGTTCTTCAAAACCTGGAATAAAACTATTCGAACCCAAGACAAGCGGATAATCTTCCGCTGTGCCACCTTCAAATATTTCACCATCTACTTTACCTACAAAGTCGAGTACAACTTGATCACCGTCTTTCGACTTTGAAGTTTTTCCCCGTTCTTCGAAGTCTTTTGAATTTTCTGCCAAATTTGTCAGAGCTTCGTTCACAGCACTTTTTTCTATTTTGGCTACCATTTTTTCCAGTTTGATTGACTTTAAGTCCAAGTCTGGAATTTCGGGTAGGGCATCATAGGCCATTTCGATACTAATATCGTCACCAGGCTTCCATTCTTCCCCATTTGCCATTTTGACATCTGGCTGCATGGCGGGTCTGTCGCCACTATCTTCAAAATGTTTTGTCATAGCCCCATCAATGCTTTCCTGCATTGCTTCACCCATCAGGCGTTGGCCAAATTGTTTCTTCAACAGAGGTATAGGAACTTTTCCTTTGCGAAATCCCTTCATTTCAACTTCAGGCTGCGCTTCACGCAGTTTTTGTTCCACGGTTTCATTAAGCTCATTTGCACTAATTATAATTGAGTATCCGCGTTTTAGACCTTCATTCAGCGTTTCTGTGACCTGCATATTGCTGTAAATCCTTTTTGATCCGTCCCAATGCAGCGCTTGGAGATGCCTCGTCACTAGCGCTTTTTCTGATTGCGTTCCATTAGAGGAATGCGCCGTCTACCTCAAGCCTCAACGACAACTTATTTGTCTTATAATGACTAATCAGGAGTAAGAATTATCACTTTAAATAAGAATTAGCTTCTCAATTTTGAATAAAAGAAGCTTTTTGTGCTGTGTTTGAATTAATTAAATAAAAAATACAAACGCCAATAGAAGGCAAATTGAGGGCGATTGCTTTTTCGGGATTGTACACTTGGATTTCAAATATAGTAGGTTTTTATTTAAGCATTTTACATTATTCAAAAAAAATATCTTTTTTACCTTTGGCTTGGTAAAGAAAAGAATCAGATTTTGAATTCAATGGAATTCTCGTCTTAAGTAAAATTTTTGCTATGTTTCCTATCTATTTTAAAAAACTTGGCATTTTCTTTTACCTCAGGCAAAAGTCTTTAATATGACCAAGAGTTTTCGCTTTAAAGTGAGTTCAACTAGTGGAAAGGCCCGTGCCGGTTTGATCCATACTAGGCGCGGTGAGATACGTACACCGGCCTTTATGCCAGTGGGAACTGCCGCCACTGTAAAAGCGATGCTGCCTGAAAGTGTACGGGAAACGGGGGCGGATGTTTTGCTCGGCAACACTTATCACCTCATGTTGCGACCCACTGCCGAGCGCATAAATATGTTGGGTGGTCTGCATAGTTTTATGAACTGGCAGGGCCCAATCCTTACGGATAGTGGAGGGTTCCAGGTGATGTCGCTTGCAGATTTGCGCAGGATAACAGAAAGAGGCGTGACCTTTAAGTCCCACATAGATGGATCAAGCCATGAACTATCTCCTGAGCGATCAATAGAAATTCAAAAGCTGCTTGGAAGCGATATCGTCATGACCTTTGATGAATGCGCGCCCTTTCCCGCGACCTACGAACAAACAAAGTCCAGCATGGAACTTTCAATGCGCTGGGCATTACGGTCACGTGATGCTTTCGGGGATCGTCCGGGTTATGCTATCTTTGGTATTCAGCAAGGCAGCATTTTTAAGGACCAGCGCCTCGAAAGTGCCAAAGCTCTGATTAATATTGGTTTTGACGGTTACGCAGTCGGAGGCCTTGCAGTGGGAGAGGGGCAAAAGGCTATGTTGGAGGTACTCGATTATGCACCGGAAATGTTACCCTCTGATAAGCCGCGTTATCTGATGGGGGTCGGCAAACCCGATGATATCGTGGGAGCAGTCAAACGAGGAATTGACATGATGGACTGCGTTTTGCCCTCCCGCTCTGGGCGAACGGGTCAGGCATTTACTCGCCGTGGCGTTGTAAACATTAAAAATGCACGTCACCGAAATGATCCGCGCCCGTTAGATGAAGGATGCGGCTGCCCTGCGTGTTTAAATTATTCTCGGGCCTATTTGCATCATGTTTTTCGTGCTGGAGAGATGATTTCTGGTATGTTGCTCACGTGGCATAATTTACATTATTTTCAGGAACTAATGGCTGGCATACGCATGGCCATTGCACAGGATGCCTTCGGACAGTTTGAAGCGGATTTTCACTCTTTGCGTGTTCAAGGTGATGTGGACCCGTTTTAAGTTTAGGATCTGGCAAAAAATCCACAGATATCATTTAGAATCACATTTTGCCGGTGATTGTTAAGCATAAGAATTTCATGCAAGGCATCTGGGACTTCAATCAATCGTCCATTGCTCCAACTGCTCATAAGAGTTTTGATTCGGTTTTTTTCTACGATGCTTTCACCGTCACCCACCAAGCATAGTCCGGGACACTCTGGGGGTGGTAGTGCATGGAGCTCGTTGATTTCTCTAAGTGCTGCGTTCACCCAACGGTAGCTTGGGCCTGCCAATTGTAGATTAGGGTGTTCGATGACTTGCCGCTTCATGTAAGACCACATTTCTTGGTCCTTAGTGAGCGTATTACCTAAAAATTCAGAGACAGCTGTATAACTTTCCCGTGAAGTTGTAAGCGCATAATTGTCGGCTTGGCCAAGAACTATACCTAATTTGGCAATTATATGCTTGAAAGGATTTATCAGAACTGGGCCAACAATGCCCCACATGGGACCTGTAAAAGCGGCTGCCTTAAATCCCAAGTTGCGATGTGCGGCGCGAAGACCGATTCCACCTCCCATTGAATGGGCAAGAATGAACCACGGCTCAGGCAAATGATATCTTTGAGAAAAGTCGATCGCCGCGTCGAGATCGCGTTGATATTCTGAAAATTCTTTAATCTGACCTAGCAAAGGGTCGCCATCCAGACGATCAGAAAGGCCCTGACCGCGCCAGTCAAGGACAATAACATCGTAGCCTAAGTCACAAATAATCTTAGCGGTGCGACCGTATTTTTCGATATACTCGGTACGTCCCGGAAGTAGAAATACAGTTCCATGGCGCTTCGAGCCCATCCAGTGTGCAAGGCGAATTCGAATATTATCAGATGTCTTCAGCCAAAAGGCTTTACCTAATTCAGGACCTTCTGCGATAGATTTTAAGAGGGGGCCAGCTTGAAAGCGGCATTTTTTAGAATATGCCACTTAATCGCATTGCTGTGCCCATATCGCCTTCAATTCGCAATTTACCCGACATAAAAGCCGATGTGGGGTCAAGATCACCGCCCATAATTTCTTGAAATGTTTCAGTGGAAGCTATTAATGTTACTTCGGTATCCTCATTGCCAGCGCGGACACCATCGCCGTCAACAATTATACTACCTTCATCTTCAATTGAAAATTTCGCAGAACCGTCAAATGCCGAACCGCTAATCTTTTCTTTAAGGGCGTTTACGGCTTGTTCTACTACATTACTCATTTTAATGTCTCCCAAAGGTTTTCAAGTTGGTATTATAGCACTAGTTATTACCATATTATGGTTTGGATGAAATTAACAATACCTACTCTCTTTTTTGCATTTTTATTTGCGTTGAATGCAGCCACCATCTCCTTCGCTCGACCGTCTCTAGATATATTGTATGACCGACTTGCAGTCGCTGATGCGCAAATGGCACAAAAGATTGAACTAGAAATTAAGCGTTTGTGGGAGCTTTCAGGTTCAGAAAGCATAGATTTTATCTACAAAAAAGGCGATGAGGCATTTAAAGCAAAAGACTACAAGGCTGCAGTTGGTCATTACTCTGCGGTGGTGGAGTTTGCGCCAGAATTTCCCTTGGGATGGTATGCACGCTCACGCGCTTATGCAATTCTTGGATATAATGGTCCCGCATTAAGTGACTTGGAGAAAGCATTGGCGTTAGACCCGCAAAATTTCGTGGCCATTATGGGTCTTGGACTGTTGTTTGAAAAACTTGGTCATAGTGATCTGTCGCTTAGAGCCTTTGAACAAGCCCTTGAAATACATCCTAATTTTGAAGCTGTTTTGCAGTTGAAACACTCTTTGGCGCAGAGTGGAAGTGAAAAGAAAATCTAAACTGTCAGGCAAAAGGGTATGCAACAAAAACGGGTCGCCGGTGTCTTGGGACCGACCAACACAGGCAAAACACATTATGCGATAGAGCGAATGCTAGCACACCGTACGGGTATTATTGGGCTCCCTTTACGTCTGTTAGCCCGAGAAGTATACGACAAGATTGTAAAATTGCGTGGTCCATCGGTTGTGGCGCTCGTGACCGGTGAAGAACGTATCGTGCCGCAACGCGTTCAATATTGGGTGTGTACTGTTGAGGCGATGCCTCAAGATATGGGGTCTGATTTTGTTGCAATTGACGAAATTCAGCTTTGTGCCGATCCAGAAAGAGGACATGTTTTTACAGACCGGTTGCTAAGCATGAGGGGGCTCTACGAAACACTATTTTTGGGGTCGGATACGATGCGCGGTCCAATTGCTAGGCTCATACCGGAGGCTAACTTTTTCAAACGAGAAAGAATGAGCAAGCTCATTTATTCCGGAACGAAGAAGGTAAGTCGACTGCCGGCGCGAAGCGCGATAGTTGGGTTTTCCATCGACAGCGTTTATGCGATGGCCGAGCTCATAAAAAGACAAAAGGGGGGGGCGGCTGTGGTTTTGGGGGCCTTAAGCCCTCGAACCCGAAATGCGCAGGTAGCTCTATACCAAAATGGTGATGTTGATTATCTCGTAGCTACTGATGCAATTGGAATGGGTTTGAACCTAGATGTGAATCATATCGCTTTCTCAGCACTTTCTAAATTTGACGGCCGTAGGATGCGGCCCTTGGCCCCAAACGAACTGGCTCAGATCGCGGGTCGTGCCGGGCGCGGCATGGCTAATGGCAGCTTCGGTGTAACCGGTGAAGCCAAAGAGCTAAACGAGGGCGTAGTTAATGCTATCGTTGAGCATCGCTTTACGCCCATCAAAAAACTTCAGTGGCGTAACTCTGAATTATCTTTTGCAAGCTTAGAAGCTCTTATCGCATCACTCTCTGTTGCAGCAGAGCAGGACGTTTTTGTGAAAGCGCGGGAGGCGGACGACCTCATCGCTCTTAAAAGCCTGGCAGAAAATGCAGAGATCTATGCTAAAACGACTGATATTGCGTCTCGGAAATTACTTTGGGATGTTTGTCGGATTCCCGATTTTCGAGCTATCAGCCCCGCGGAACATACCAATTTGTTGAGCTCAATTTTCAATCATATGCATGAAAATGGGAAGATTCCGGACGAATGGCTTGCCAGGCAAATCAATCTAATCGATAGAATTGATGGTGATATTGACACACTTTCAAAACGTTTGGCTTATATACGTACATGGACCTATGTATCGCAAAGCGCCAATTGGTTAGAAGATGAAAAGTATTGGCGCGAAACAACGCGCAGTGTAGAAGATAGATTGTCGGATGCCCTTCATGAGGCACTGACACAGCGATTTGTGGACCGGCGCACTTCTTTGCTGATGCGCCGGCTCAAACAGAAGGAGACCCTTTTGGCTGAAGTAAGCGATAATGGTGAAGTGAACATTGAAGGTGAATTTGTTGGTCGACTCGATGGGTTCAGATTTATCCAAGATAGGGGTGCGATGGGTAAAGAAGCCGATATCCTGAAATCTGCCTCAATACAGGCTTTGGTACCACATCTGACTCTCCGTGCAGATAGGTTTTATAATGCACCTGATACTGAAATTGACTTTACCGAACAGGGCGGTCTTATGTGGGGTGATCAAGCTGTTGGGAAAATGATTCTTGGGGAAAGCTTATTAAAGCCTGGCGTTGTAGTCTTTGCGGATGATACTGTAGGAGTTGATGTTGCGCAGAAAATTCAACGCCGGCTTCAACATTTCATTGATCGCAAAATTGCGACATTATTTGAGCCTCTCTTTGCGATCGAAAAAGACGATGCGCTGAATGGAATTGCCCGTGGGTTGGGCTTTCAATTGGTGCAAGCTATGGGGATCATTCCTCGAAAACAAGTTGTTGAAGACGTGAAAGCTCTTAATCAGGATGCTAGAAGACTTTTGCGAAAACATGGCGTCCGGTTCGGCCAGTTCTCAATCTTCATGCCCGTACTTTTAAAGCCAGCGCCAACGCGGCTAAGAATTATTTTGTGGTCATTGGCCCAAAAGCTCGAAGAATTTCCCTCAAGCCCTCCGCCAGGTCTTGTAACAATACCCGCTAACCCTGACGCACCGATTGGTTATCATACGATGGCCGGTTATCATAACGCCAATTCCCGCGCAATTCGTATAGATATGTTGGAACGTCTAGCCGATCTCATCCGTGCTAAGGATGCACGTGCCGGGTTTGAAGCAACCGCAGATATGTTGTCAATTACCGGAATGACACTTGAACAATTTTCGGACCTCTTACAGGGACTTGGTTATAGCGCTGAATATGGGGAACGTGCAAAGCTCAGATCCGTAAACCAGGCATCTAATTCTATTAAACCGGAAAAAGAAACTGGCAACATCGGGTTAATGGCGCAGGCGGGCGAGCTAAAGGAGAATGAAAAGACATGCGATTTTATTGATTGCGCTGTTGTTACTGATACGAGTGTGACGGAAACCGAGGAGCGGCATGATCTGACTACGGTCGTTGAGGCAAATAAGGATGATAGAGAAACTGAGCAGGAGCCCTATTTTATATTTAAATGGTCGCAACGCAGGGCTCCGAATAAGCCGCAGGGAAAAACTCAAAAACAAAGACCAGATTTACTAAAGCAATCGCAAAGCAAGAGAAATAAACCAAATCGGAATAGACATAAAACTAAAATACACCAGTCCAAATCTGAAAAGAATAAAGAAATCGATCCCGATAATCCATTCGCTGTGGCCTTAATGGGGCTTAGAGTAAAGGATTAATCGGCTTGAAAGAGATAAAGAAACTGCGCGTTGATAAATGGCTTTGGAACGCACGTTTTTTTAAAACTCGGTCTCTCGCAGCTAAAGTAGTTTCAGGTGGACATGTTCGACTGAATTCCCAGAAAATTTTCAAACCCTCGACTTTGTTAAGTCCCGAGGATGTTTTGACCTTTTCCCAAAATACTCAAATTCGTGTGGTAAAAGTGTTATTTTTGGGTCTTCGTCGTGGTCCAGCGAGCGAAGCCCAGACACTGTATCAAGATTTAAGTCCAAGCATTATAAAAGAGAACCGATTTCCGAAGTATGAGGGCAAAGGTCGGCCATCCAAAAAAAACAGGAGATCAATCCAAAAATTGAATTTAAAGTCGCACTTGAATGATCCGTGCCGCTAGATTAGCTAGTCTCTAAGGAAACCGATGAGTGCAGTGAATGACGTACGTAGTAAAGGATAATTGCATTGGCTGCAAATACACTGATTGCGTAGAAGTATGTCCCGTAGATTGTTTTTATGAGGGAGAAAACATGCTGGTAATTCATCCAGACGAGTGCATCGATTGTGGTGTTTGTGAACCAGAATGTCCTGCGGATGCAATTGTTCCTGATACGGAACCTGATACGGAAAGTTGGGTTGAACTTAATCGCAAATACGCTGAACTATGGCCTGTTATAATAACACAGAAAGACCCGCTTCCGGAAGCAGACGAAAGGGACGGAGAAACTGGGAAGCTTGCCAAGTACTTTTCAGAGGAACCTGGCGAGGGCGGTTGAATTAAGTTTTATTACTGAGTCTTGGAACTAGTTAGTTTTAATGTTATGACGTGAATAAGTTATAGTGAAAGACGCCATTTTTGACTAACAACTCTATCTATTGGCTTTTTCAAATAAAATAAGCGTTGTAGCCGGGCAGAAACTTAGCAAAGTCGTCCGCCTGTGTTAAAGTGTTAAAGGGGCATAAAGAGGTATACAAATGACGAAGTCAAATAATTTGGATTTCCGACCTGACGAATACGTTGTGTATCCAGCACATGGCGTTGGACAAATAGTTTCCGTAGAAGAGCAGGAGATTGCTGGCGTAAACCTTGAACTCTTTGTTGTGGCATTTGAAAAGGACAAAATGACTCTGCGGGTACCAACGCATAAGGCAACAGAAATAGGTTTGCGTTCTTTGAGCAGCCCAGAGGTTGTGAGCCGTGCGATGACCACGTTAAAGGGAAAAGCTAAAGTTAAGCGTGCCATGTGGTCAAGACGGGCACAAGAGTATGAACAGAAGATCAACTCCGGCGATCTGATCGCAATCGCCGAAGTCGTGCGGGATTTGCATCGTAGTGATGACCAGCGTGAACAAAGTTATTCTGAGCGTCAACTTTATGAGGCGGCACTTGAGCGCCTAACTCGGGAAGTGGCTGCTGTAGCTGATGGAGATGAATCTGAGGCTGCCAAAAAGGTGGACGCCGTACTTCTTTCGCGTGCGGCCTGATGGTCATAAAGTTATTGGAAAATTAGAATATAGTAGGTTGCCGCTTTTTACTTCAATAATATTATAGATGCGATTAAAACGCCTGTTTCAGTGAATATTGCAGTTGCGCCAAGGATATCGCCAGTTTGGCCATGAATGGTTCTTTGTGCAACTTTTGCACACGCAAAGGCTAACAAGACGGCTATGAAGCAAAGCATGAGGCCTTCTATTTTGAGAGTAAAAAATGCAAAAAGTATTGTTATGCTTAAGGAAATGTAAACGCTTGGCCCGGAGGGTCTACCTACACTGTGAGAAAGCCCTTCCTCACGTGCGTGGTTGAGCATTGCCATGATGATAGGTAGAACTGAACGACTTAAGCACCCAGCTAGGATTAGGGTTACTAACGCATGGCTATTTGCGAATAGAGCAAAAATCAACTGCCACCTTATTATTGTTGATAAAACAATCACAAGCACTCCGTAAGTACCTAGAAAGCTATCTTTCATAATTTCAAGCCTACGAATCCTATTCCAACTACCCAAAATACCATCGGCACTATCGGCTAATCCGTCCTCATGCATCGCACCAGTTGCGATAATCCCTGCAGAAAGACCAAGTGCCGAGGCGATACTTACTGGTAGACCAAAATATGCAAATGCAAATGTTACAGTCCAGGTAGTAAATCCCCAAATAATACCAGCGAAGACATACGCCCAAACCGCTTTATCCATTCGATTATAGGCGTGCGCCGGTACTTTTAGAGGTATTCTTGTCAATAGACTAAGTGCGACAAGTATATCTTCAAAAAGTGTTCTAATCATTTTTATCCACTGTCACTTCTTAATTCTTCAAAGGGCCTTAATGCACTTGTTCTTTAATAAAATTCAACCCATACCTGCCCTCACAATAAAACGAATTGGATGTCTGATGACTAAAGCATTTAACTCTCTGTCTGAATTTAGGTCGATTGTTGAGCAGTTTCCAAGAGCTGACGACAAAGCATATCATTCGGCCAGAGAACGAAATGCGCAACTTACTAAACCAGCAGGTTCACTTGGACGCCTTGAAGACATTGCAGTTTGGTATGCAAGCTGGCGAGGGCGAGCACGGCCAACCGTTAATAATCCGCAAGTTGTTATTTTTGCAGGTAACCATGGTGTTACCTCGCAAGGGGTTTCAGTGTTTCCAACAGAGGTAACCGCACAAATGGTTATAAATTTTGAAGCTGGTGGAGCGGCTATAAATCAGCTTACGGACTGCTTCGGTGCGAGCCTTGATGTTCATGCACTTCATCTAGAATTACCGACCTTGGATTTTACCAAGGGTGCCGCGATGAGTGAAGCAGACTGCGTTTCTGCGCTATATTTGGGCTGGAGCAGTGTAGATGAAAAGACTGACTTGCTAGTAGCGGGAGAGATGGGCATTGGCAATACCACCTCAGCTGCTGCCATTGCTCTAGCACTCTTTGGTGGTTCAGGTACGGATTGGGCTGGAAAGGGAACTGGCTTGGACGCAGAAGGGGTTGCCTTAAAGGCTCGGATCGTTGACGCTGGGCTTGCCGCAAACCCATCTGCAGAGGGCAATGGTTTGAAGGCCCTGATGTGTCTTGGAGGGCGAGAGCTTGCGGCCATGGCTGGAGCAATTGCGCGGGCGCGAAGTTTACGGATTCCCGTCATATTGGACGGTTTTATCTGTTGTGCCGCAGCGGCGTGTTTGCATGCAACATCCGAAGCGGCACTTGATCATTGTGTTGCCGGGCATCAAAGTGCTGAAACAGCACATAAAAAACTTCTGAAAAATATAAATAAAGATCCGCTACTGTCTTTAGGGTTACGACTTGGTGAGGGCTCTGGTGCTGCGTTGGCCATTTCCGTTGTCAAAGCTGCCGTAGCATGTCATTCATTTATGGCAACCTTTGCGGATGCAGGTGTTTCACAAGGTTAGTCCTCAGCCGGGTAGTTCTAACGTAATGTTTAGACCACTCTTAATATAGCGCAGCTCGCTATTTCCTATTGCGGCAACTTTGCCACCATCCAATCGATCACCGACTACAACCATACGTTGTTTACCATTACTCAGTAGTATTAGGGCTTTTCGTTGACCGCCAAAATAATACACACCGAGAAGGTTAATCTTGCGCAGGTTTAGCCCTTTTTTAACTGTTGCGTTTTGACCTACAAGCGTTGAATTTGTTTTGCTTTTTGCACGTCCATCGACAGATGCTTCATCGCCTTCTTGCTCGGGAAGAGTGGTTGGTGTGGCCAAAGCCACAGCGACCTGTTTAATAGGCTTAACGTTCTTTGGCCGGATCTTTGGTCGTAAAGATTGGGCAACAGCACCCGTTGGGGTTTTAATAGGTTCAACTTCAGATGGACGAGGCTTTGGCCGTAAAACATCTTCTTCGTTTTCTATTCGTAGCTTAGGCCGAGCTATAATCCAATTTTTATTAGAAGGTCCTCCAACTTCTTTTTGGTCGTCAATCGCACGAGAAACTTCTATTTCCGGTGATAATGGGATGTTTATAGATGGAGGCTTTAAAGGCGCAACAGGTGTCAGTTTGTTCTCCAATCTGTTGACACTTGAGTTTCGTAAGTTTGACGGTGAAAGTGATGCAAACTCAGTGCTAATTCCTAATTCATCGAACAGGTTTCTTACAGGGCTATTAGTTAACGGGCTATTTATCGCTAAGGAGGAAATGTTTGATTCAGTGGCCTTAATCTCTGACATGGAAGAGTTTGCAATTTTTTGCCATTCAATCTTTGGCTGTAGAACTGACTTTTGTTGAGGCCTTGAAAAGCTATCAAATGATCGTGAGTCCAACTCAAACCGTTCGCTCTTAAGCTTGCTAAAAAGGTTGCCTGATTGTGAAAATAGATTGCCGCGGTTTAGCGATAACTGCCTAGATTGAAGTTTTGTATTTGAAAAAATATCATAAAAGTCTTTATCAAAATTACTTGGTGTGATTTTGGATGGTGACTTCAAGTTTTGCGAAGCCAACGAAAGGCTTTCCGGTATGCGGTCAGTGTCAATACCTGGAGTTAATAGCGCTATCTCTTCAAGTACGTTTTTCTTGGTCTCAGTATACTGTGATGAGAGATTTTCAAAATTGAACACGACTTCAAAATTTTTAACATTTTCTAGAGCAGCAAAATAACGTTTGTTGATCTCTGTATCAATAATTACCATATTTGGATCTCGTGTTAGCGTTGGCGCCCTAAAAAATGGTAACTTTGGACTTAGTGACCAAAATTCTCCCTCAGTATTAACGCGCTTCGGCCGGTCCTCAAGAAATGCAAATGGTTTCGGCGACTTAGGCTGAAAAATTAAATCGGGCATCATTGAGATTTCGAGATTATCGAAGCCGTCCGAATGATAAGTTGGGCCAATCACAGTCTGAATCGGTTCACTAGCTTGGACGTCAACCGCTATTTTCTCCCGCCAGCCCGATTTGGGTTTAAGTGCGCTGCGCAAATCTGCATGAGGTCTGTTTGAAAGTTTTTGTATTTGGACGAGTGTTGCTATTTTTTCATTATAGGCCTTGGTCTTATAAAAGGGTAAGTTAATTGGTACTTGGTGGTTATAAAAAAGTGGTTCCTGATTTTTTATTGGATTTGCAAAGGAAGTCACGACATCTGGCCTAGTCTCTATGCCCATCCACTTTTCCGTCAAAATTGAAAAGAAAGGCCGATTAAAGTAAAAGCCTATACCACTGATTAAAGTCCCAAGGATCAAAATAAATGCAATGATATTTAGGTAATCTTTCGACCGTTGAAACAATACTTTTTCTTTTTGAAAAAAACTTATTAAGCCTCTGTAAAAAATACTTTCTTCACTATATTTTGTATCGAAATTAGACGATAGATGTGCCAAAGAAGGATCAAGTGGAGCAATCAGTGTAGTTTTACTTTCGTCAGTTATTGTGTGTCCTTCGATCGGTTCTAGATTAACATGACGTATTGTTTGGAATTGAATTGTCTCACCACGGACGCCTTCTGAGAGCTCCTTGTTTCCTTTCCGGGTAAAAGAGTCGGTATGGGCAATCCTTTCAAATTTTGTTTGGCTGTCCGGTGGGGGTGCGGTGACAATTTTAACTGGTTCAGTGTCGCATTGCATGACCGGCTGTGATCCATCGGCCAGTCCAAAAAAGACTTCACCTATAAATTGATCTTCTTTGGCAACTGCTACATTTCCCAACGGCCTGAAAGAGTGCTGCAATGCAAACTGTTCTGCTTCAATCAGTGTCTGCCGTGCAACTGCCGCAACAAATATTTCTGTTCGATTTGTTACCCAGTCAAATGCAATTTCATCCAAGTTATATGGTGTTTCATTTTCCAGACTCAACATAATAGTTTGCTCAATATCGTTGGGCAAAGCGTTATTTGGTCTTGAAATTGAATAGTATTTGATCTGATCATTCGGAATAATCAGTTTGACCGCGTCTGAATTAGGTGCCTGATCTAGAACTTCTCTCCGCAAAATTTCCAAATGCAGGTCAAAATCATCATCAGCTAAATTCACGTGGCCTAGAACGATCCAACCGAGGCTGGTGCGCTTTAAAAGGCTTAATCCTTCAAAAGAAAGAGAAAGTGCAAAATCTGGTTTCATTTCTTCTGGCGTTTCATGACTTTAATTCCATCCGCTTTTTAAGCTTTTCTGTTCGTATTTTACAACATCTTGTATTCTTCTCAAAGCGAAACGCCGCCAACTTTCAATTTTCACTCTCTCCGCTAAGCCTTCCTGCGTTATTAAGACATCTGACTGTCAATAAATTTATTTTAGATATCACCATTTAGTTTCGCGTAATATTTAGCGAGCTGATAGCCCTTAGGATTTGATACGTCTACTATTGGTTTGATTTCGCGTAAGTTGGTATACTTCGCTAAGAAGGCGAAAAAGTGGTTTTGTAAAATATTCCAAGATAAGGAAATTAATTAGAATTATTATGAATTATCACCTTTAATATAATGCTTTTTTGCGCTTTGTTTGTTAGGACTAGAAAAGTCTCGATGTAGATCGTGTTAACTATAGTTACGAACGCTTTGACCAGAAAAATTTAAACACGCCAATAAGCCGCCTTATTTCCCATTAATTGCGCTTGCTTTGGCTAACGCTTGATCCAAGTCGGCAATTATATCATCGGCATCTTCGATGCCGATCGAGATGCGAACCACTTCTGGAGAGGAGCCAGCTGCTTTTTGTTGCTTTTGGTCCAATTGGCGATGCGTGGTTGATGCTGGATGGATTACAAGGGATCGCGTGTCTCCGAGATTTGCAACATGGCTGAAAATCTCAAGGCTTTCTACGAACTTTACACAAGCCTTATAACCACCTTTAAGCCCAATTGTGAAAAGGCCTCCGGCACCAATTGGACATATTCGTTTTGATCTTTTGTAGTAGGGTGAACTTGGTAAACCAGCGTATGTAACTTGTTCGACTGCCTTGTGTTTCTCAAGCCATGAACTAACCAACTGGGCATTTTCCACATGACGCTGCATCCTAAGCGATAGGGTTTCAATTCCCATCAACGTGTAATGTGCTGCCTGTGGATTCATACTCATTCCTAAATCGCGAAGACCAACCGCGATCCCATGAAATGTAAACGCAAGCTCGCCAAAGGTCTGATGAAATGTTAGACCATGGTATGCTGCTTCCGGCGCCGATAGAGCTGGAAATTTATCCGTTTGGGACCAATTGAACTTACCGCTGTCCACCACGCAACCTCCTGTAACAGTACCATTACCGGTCAGATACTTGGTCGTTGAATGCACAACTAAAGTTGCGCCATGTTCAATTGGACGACAAAGGTATGGAGTTGCAGAGGTATTGTCCACAATCAAAGGAATGCCTGCCATATCGCTAATTTTTGAAATGGCATCTAAGTCTGTCACATAACCACCTGGGTTTGCAATAGACTCGCAGAAAATTGCTCGGGTACCATCATCAATTGCTGCTTTCAGGGTTGCTTCATCATCGAAATCCACAAATTTCGTAGACCAACCAAATCGTTTGATTGTATGGTTGAATTGCGTAACTGTGCCGCCGTATAGTCTGGTAGATGCGATAATGTTTGTTCCGGGTGACATCAATGGGAATAAGGCCATGATTTGAGCCGCATGTCCGGAAGAACAACATACCGCGCCTGCACCGCCTTCTAGGGTCGCAATACGCTCCTGTAAAACGGCCACTGTAGGGTTAGTAAGCCGTGAATAAATAAATCCCACTTCTTGTAGATTGAAAAGTGCAGCAGCGTGATCTGTATCCCGAAATACAAAAGCCGTTGACTGGTAAATAGGCGTTTGCCGAGCACCAGTTGCTGGGTCTGGGCGTGACCCTGCGTGAATTTGCAGTGTATCGAAACCGTAACTAGGACCTTCAGCCATCCTTCGTCCCTCCCTGTAGAATCTAGAGTTTTAATAGGTGGTCTCAGAGCGAAGAACAACTAAATGCTCTGATAAAGCCGACAGATCTGCTTTGAAAAGTCGAATTTCTGGTAAATGAGAAGTTCAAAAATTCTTATTAACATCAGACCAACACCAAGAAGGAGGATATTTGGCGCTCGATCAGAGGACTACGAGAGCGCGGACTTAAATTTCAAAAAACGTGCATCAGACATTACTTTTACATTCATTGCTTCCCTTAAAGCGCCAACCGTTTTGTGTGGTCGCATAACCACTTCAAACTTCACGATCAGTCCTGCATCATCAAGCGTCAAAAGATCAACACCTACTGCATCCAATTCACCAACCTTACAGGCAAACTCTAAAGCCCAATCTTTACCTGAGCCCATAATGCGGCGGTAGGTGAATTTTGAAAACACCTGACCTACGTGCCCCAAAATAGCCGCCACAGGCGCGCGACCTGTCCAGGTTTTGTAATATGTAGGAGGTTGGAAGGTGACGTGCTCAGCCAAAATTCTCGCTAATACGTCCTCGTTACTCTTCGTAACAACATTTTTCATTATTTTAATAGTAGGATGCATAATTTTTAAACGACCGGACTTGTGTTTAAGCTTTCAACGGGAAACACCTACATGTTTGTTAGGATGCGTAGCTTCCTGCGATAATAGTCATATATCTTACGTAAGTAAACGGATGGTTCGAGTTCACGCATTTTTAAGATATTATAAATCTATAATTTTGGGCACTTGCATAAAAAAGATCGGTAGTTCGGAAAATGAAAAAACGTTATCTACGAATTCAACAAATTGGGCTCGAAATTACAGACTACACATATGATTGATGCTACCCTATAGTAATGGTAGATTTTTGCGTTACACCTGCTAGTTAGGGGTAAATAATGTAGAGGAGCATTCTATGCGATGTCCGTTTTGCGGAAATGTTGATACGCAGGTAAAAGATTCCCGCCCTGCTGAAGATCATGTCGCTATTCGACGCAGGCGTTTTTGTGCTGATTGTGGGGGTCGGTTTACAACCTATGAGCGGGTGCAGCTGCGCGATCTTGTGGTTGTCAAAACCAGTGGGCGGCGAGAAGAATTTGACCGTGATAAATTAGAGCGTTCGATCCGCATTGCTTTGCAAAAACGACCTGTCGAACACGAACGAATGGAGAAAATGATTTCAGGTATCGTGCGGCGGTTAGAAAGCCTTGGTGAAACGGATATTGCGTCAAAAATGATTGGCGAGATTGTCATGGAGTCACTGGCGCGTATAGACACGGTTGCTTTCGTAAGATTTGCAAGTGTTTACAAGAATTTTCAAGCTGCAGATGATTTCGACAAATTCGTAAGTGAATTGCGTCCAGCGGTTAGTAAAGAAGAGTAGAAAGGCGATTTTGTCTGACTCACGTTTCATGTCTATGGCTTTGGCGTTGGGGCGTCGTGGGCTTGGGCGTACGTGGCCTAATCCTAGTGTTGGGTGTGTAATCGTCAGAAATGATATTGTGATTGGACGAGGTAGAACTGCGGATGGCGGTCGTCCTCATGCTGAGGTTCTTGCACTTGACGCAGCAGGTGCATCGGCGAAAGGCGCGACAGTCTACGTCACGCTGGAGCCATGTTCGCACATTGGCCATACATCAGCTTGCACTGCAGCTTTAATCAAAGCTGGTGTTGCACGCGTGGTTGCCGCAGTGAGTGATCAAGACAGACGGGTAAGCGGAGAGGGTTTTGCGCAACTTCGGGCGGCTGGTATCGAGGTCACAACTGGAATCGGATCTAGCTCAGCGCATGAAGACCACCAGGGTTTTTTCAATAGAATTATCCAAGAACGTCCTCTTTTGACACTTAAATTAGCTATGAGCTTAGATGGTCGCATAGCGACCGCTAAAGGTCAGAGCAAATGGATTACAGATCCGCCTGCGCGGAGATTGGTGCATGTACTCCGTGCACAGCATGACGCAGTAATGGTGGGTGGCGGTACGGCTCGTAAAGATGATCCATCTTTGACTGTACGTGGGCTAGGTATTGACCACATAGTCGTGCGAGTTGTTTTGTCGCGCAAGTTGGATCTTCCAGTGGACAGTAAGCTGGCCATGACCGCCAAGGATATGCCCTTATGGCTTTGTCATGGTTCGGAAGCAACAGGAGCGCGCATCGAAAAATGGAAGGCACTTGGCGCGAAATTAATCCAGTGTGAGGTAAAAGCGGAAATGTTGGATATTAAAGACGTTATGAAGCAAGTTGCAGGGCTTGGCCTAACCCGAATATTTTGTGAAGGCGGAGGCGCTTTGTCCGCCTCACTCATTAAGGCAAACTTAATTGATGAAATCATAGGCTTCAACTCAGGATTTTTTATTGGAGCGGATGGGCAGCCTGCCATTGCGTCACTAGGTATGGAAGACCTTTGCAATCGGCAAAAGTTTTCTCTCCTGGAAACGCAGAATGTCGGGCCCGATATAATGCATCGATGGCGGAATAAAGCGTAACTATTCTTGCGTGAACAGGTATGAATGTGCGCCAACTAGTTGTAAAAAGACAAAATTTAGGATACTATTATATAAAGTATTTTGTGCATTAATGAAATAAGTTAGTTTCCCGGACTGCTGCTTTGTGCTCCTATATTAATCCGTATTGTAACCCTGTTTGGAGACTTTAAGCTGAGTTTTTTGTTGAAACTTTTCGACTGCTTACAAATTTTTGAGTACATGTAACAATGTGTTTTAAGAGAGAAAAAAGGTCAGCTTTGGTATATAAATTAACCCTAAAAAACATCTGTTATGTACGCCCTTATTGCTGTGGTTAAGAAAAATATATAACCTGCCCTTAATAAGCCGGTGAAAAATGCTCAAATTGGGGGCAAAAAATGTTTACAGGAATAGTCACTGACGTTGGGGAAATTGTTGAGCTTGAGCAGAGTGGTGATCTGCGAGCACGTATAAGCACTTCCTATGACACAGAAGATATTGATCTTGGCGCATCAGTAGCTTGTGACGGCGTATGCTTGACAGTGATCGAACTAGGACGGGATTGGTTTGAAGTGCAAGTCAGCGCAGAAACTGTCTGCAAGACAATTATTGGGTTGGAATTCAGCAAGAACCCTGGGTCAGTATGGCGAGTTGGCAAGCGTATTAATCTTGAGCGACCTTTAAAGCTTGGAGATGAGCTTGGTGGCCATATAGTCACAGGCCACGTAGATGGTGTGGCAGACATAACTCACGTGGAAGATGAAGGCGATAGTACGCGTGTTATTCTTGAGGCGCCAACAGCATTGATGCCTTTTATTGCGTCAAAAGGTTCGGTCGCCTTGAATGGCACATCGCTTACGGTGAATGCAGTGGATCAAAAGTCATTTGGGATCAACTTCATTCCGCATACTAAGACAGTAACAACGTGGGGAGATGTTGAGATAGGAGATGTTGTAAATCTTGAAATTGACACAATTGCTAGGTACGTGTCTCGGTTGCAGAGCTTTAAAACTTGAAGGCTTACAGACGTTTTTCTTTCTTAAGATCGGCCTATGGGACCATAATTCACCCTTATGAAAGGCAAAACTAACAAATTGTGGTTCGTGGTGCAGTTATTGTCATAGGTAAATTTAACCCTGCTACTTGCGGCCGCGGATGAGCAATACTAAAACCCTAATGATGAAGTTGATGAATTAGCGAAACACGAGCAAAACAGGCAGGCCGCAATGATAGATCCGTTAGACACTTACATGAACACATTGGTTCCAATGGTTGTTGAACAAACCAGTCGTGGTGAAAGAGCGTATGATATTTTCTCTAGACTTTTGAAAGAGCGGATTATCTTCGTGAATGGGGCTGTTCATGATGGTATGTCGTCTTTGATCGTTGCGCAGTTATTGCATCTCGAAGCGGAAAACCCTTCAAAAGACATTTCGATGTATATCAATAGCCCAGGAGGTGTCGTTACAAGTGGTTTGTCAATTTACGATACCATGCAATATATCAAACCGAAGATTTCTACACTTGTGATAGGACAAGCGGCTTCCATGGGATCACTACTTTTGACAGCAGGGACAGAGGGAATGCGTTTTTCATTACCAAACAGCCGTGTAATGGTGCATCAGCCTTCAGGCGGTTATCAGGGGCAAGCGACAGATATTATGATTCACGCTGAAGAAACATTGAAACTCAAAAAACGTCTCAATGAAATTTATGTCCATCATACGGGCCAAAAGCTCAAAGCTGTAGAAGTGGCGCTCGAGAGGGATAATTTCATGTCTCCGGAAGAAGCAAAAGACTGGGGTTTAATTGATGAAATAGTCAGCAACAGGGTCGATCCTGAGTAAGTTCAATAATTCGTCAATGTTGCAACACTAACTTTGGTTCTGAAATAACTTCATTTTTGCCATTGTGACTAGGCAATGCCTGACTTAAGTTATGTTAAAACTTAGTCTATCGAGTTGAGCATTAGTCACTGCGATCCGAAAGGTAAATTATGGCGGCAAATTCGGGCGGAGAAAATAAAAATACACTCTATTGTAGCTTCTGTGGCAAAAGCCAACACGAGGTGAGAAAGCTGATTGCTGGACCAACAGTATTTATTTGCGATGAATGCGTTGAATTGTGCATGGATATCATTCGCGAAGAAACTAAGGGGAATAGTCTTAAGTCTACTGATGGAGTGCCAACACCTGGTGAAATTTGTGATGTTCTGGATGACTACGTTATTGGACAATTAATTGCAAAACGTGTTCTTTCTGTTGCCGTTCACAACCACTATAAACGCCTAAATCATTCGTCCAAATCTGGTGATATTGAACTGGCGAAATCAAACATTTTGCTAATTGGACCGACTGGGTGTGGGAAAACACTTCTCGCTCAAACACTCGCTCGCATTTTAGATGTACCCTTTACGATGGCGGATGCGACAACCCTTACTGAGGCGGGCTATGTTGGTGAGGATGTTGAAAACATTATATTGAAGCTTTTACAAGCCTCTGAATATAACGTTGAACGCGCTCAGCGCGGCATTGTATACATTGACGAAGTAGATAAGATCACGCGGAAGTCGGAAAACCCGTCTATTACACGAGATGTATCTGGTGAAGGTGTTCAGCAGGCACTTCTTAAACTTATGGAGGGCACTGTTGCAAGTGTGCCACCGCAAGGAGGCCGTAAACATCCACAGCAGGAATTCCTGCAAGTAGATACCACCAACATCCTCTTTATTTGCGGGGGTGCATTCGCCGGCCTCGACAAGATTATTTCCGCCCGTGGAAAAGGAAGCGCAATGGGCTTTGGAGCCGATGTGCGCGATAGTGATGATCGGGGAGTGGGTGAAATATTTCAAGAACTGGAACCTGAGGATCTTTTAAAATTCGGCCTGATTCCAGAGTTTGTGGGTAGACTGCCTGTACTTGCTACCCTTGAAGATCTTGATGAAGATGCCTTGGTTACGATTTTGACTAAGCCGAAAAACGCATTGGTTAAGCAGTATCAAAGGCTTTTCGAGTTGGAGGAAACAAAGTTGTCTTTCACCGATGAAGCTCTGGTTTCCATCGCTAAGAAGGCGATCAAACGCAAAACTGGTGCACGCGGATTGAGATCGATATTAGAAGATATTCTGCTGGACAGTATGTTTGATCTTCCAGGCCTTGATGACGTTGAAGAAGTCGTGGTGAACGATGAGGCAGTAGTGTCTGGAGCTGCTCCTCTCATGATCTACGCGGAAAAGAAGCAAACGCCAGCAAGCGCCAGCTAACAAAGTTGGGAGGACATACTTGATTTTGGAAATTTGTTTGTTCCTCTGGACGTTATCAGGCATTTACGGCATACCTTTTGAGTATTAGATGGAGGGTTACTGAAATTTATGAAAGCTTTGCTACGTGCCGTAACCTGGTGGAATAGTCAAACACTGAATACCCAACTTTTTACATGGCTAAAGGGCGTGCGCGTCGGTCAGGATGAAGAAGGAAATATCTATTATCGCTCCAAAGACGATAGCCGCAGATGGGTTATTTATGAAGGAGAGGCGGAGGCTTCCCGAGTCGGTCCTGATTGGCATGGATGGCTGCACCATACGTGGGATGCTCCACCAAGTGAAAAACCTCTTAAACGGAAAAAATGGGAAAAGCCTCACGCAAAAAATCTTACTGGAAGCGCTATAGCTTATGCACCTGCTGGATCTCTGAGAAAAGGCACTCCAAAAAATCCACAAGATTATGAGGCTTGGCAGCCAAAATAGGACTGTGAAAAAATGATAGGTTCCAAAACCGAAGTATTTGTTGGAGGAATTGTAGTTGTTATTGCAATTACGTTTTCTGTTTATATTTCCAAGTCGTTGAGTATGTCCGGTGTAAAGGCTAATTACCCTATTTATGCATCTTTTAGATCGGCAGAAGGAATAAGTGTCGGTACAGACGTACGCCTAGCCGGTGTCACAGTTGGGTCCGTAACACATTTGGAGCTTGACCGTCATACATATCAGGCCAAATCGACCCTTTCGATTAGTAAGGAAATTTTGATCCCAGACGATAGTACTTTATCAATCGCCTCAGAAGGCTTGTTGGGAGGAAATTTTGTCGAAGTTGTGCCTGGTGCGTCTTTTGATTATCTGGAGGCTGGAGATGAGGTGCTCGACACACAAGGCTCTGTGAGTTTGATCCAATTGATGATGCGCTTTGTGGCCGGTAGTAGTGAATAATGCAGTTCAGATCTATACTATTGGTTTTTGTTATGATGATTGCAACCGTTGGAGTGGCTCAAACCAGTACAACTGGTTCTATGAAAACTGCCACAGTATTTTCGACAACATTAAGGTTTCTGGATAAAGTCGCAGGTACCGCGCGGGACATAACATTAAAAGACGGTGAAACGCTAAAGTTAGGTAAATTGCTTATTATTATGGGTGAATGTCGGTATCCAGTTGCCAATCCCGCTGGAGATGCTTTCGCGTTCATTACTGTGATGGGGGATGCTGGAGAAGAAGAGATTTTCCGTGGTTGGATGATTGCTTCTTCGCCGGGGCTTAATGCGCTGGATCATGTGCGTTATGACGTCTGGCCCCTACGCTGCGTAAGCATGGACGCTGTTACTGAATAATTTGGGTCAAGGAAATTAGCCTTTTTTTTCAGGGCGGCGCGTAGCCTTCTTTGGTAGTCGTTTCGGCTAATATTCACTGCACCAAGTGATGACAAATGCGGTGTTAAAAACTGCGTGTCAAAAAGGGTAAAACCTGTGTGAAATAGTCGATGTATCAAATAGGCAAGTGCCATTTTAGATGTGTCTCGCTTACGCGAGAACATACTTTCTCCAAAAAATGCCGATCCATCTACTACGCCGTAGACTCCACCAATTAGTCGTTTTTCTTGCCAAATTTCGATCGAGTGCGCCTTACCTTTTTCTGCAAGTTCGCAGTATAGTTTAAAGATTGTTTGGTTAATCCAGGTCTCTGATCGTTCTGCACAAGCTGAAACTACTTGAGCGAAGGCCGAAGACACCCTCACATCGTAATCCATCCGCATCAGACTGCGTTTGAGAGATCTGGACAATCTAAAGCCATTGATAGGAAATATACCCCTCTCTTGTGGGTTGACCCAGAATAGATTTGGGTCATCACGGCCTTCTGACATAGGAAAAATGCCCTGTCTATATCCTTCAAGCAGAACCTTTGTTGACAGTTCTTCGCCCATCAAGCTAACCTTTGGCAGAAAGAGAAACTCTTTTTGGTTTATAACGGTAAAGCTACCCTATATGCCAAGCACTTAATTGAGAAAAATGTTGGAATTCTGCCTAATAATTTTTTTCCAGCCAATCCTCAAGCCAATGAATGTTATATACTCCACTTTTCACATCCTCATCATTTACTAATGCATCGAAAAGAGGAATTGTTGTTTCAATTCCATCAACAATCAATTCACCAAGTGCTCTTTTTAATCGTGCAATCGCCTCGTCTCGATCACGACCATGTACAATAAGTTTTCCAATCAGGCTGTCATAGTTAGGTGGAATTTTATAGCCATTATATAGAGCGCTATCGACCCTAACACCCAGTCCGCCAGGTGCGTGATAGGCTGTTATCGTTCCAGGGTTTGGCGCAAACTTTGGAACTGTCTCTGCATTAATGCGAACTTCAATGGAGTGACCATTGATTTTAAGTTTATCCTGGCAGAATGACAGTGGTAACCCACTTGCAATGCGAATTTGCTCACGCACAAGATCAACACCAAAAATTGCCTCTGTAACAGGATGTTCAACCTGCAGGCGCGTATTCATCTCAATGAAATAAAAATTACCGCTTTCATAGAGGAACTCGATAGTCCCTGCACCGATGTACCCTATTTTTTTGACAGCTTCTGAGCAAATTTTACCAATTATTTCCCGTTCTTCTTCCGAAATAATAGGCCCCGGTGCTTCTTCCCAGACTTTTTGATGGCGGCGTTGCAGAGAACAGTCACGTTCCGCGAGATGAACCGCCTGGCCTTTACCATCTCCAAAAATCTGTATTTCAATGTGGCGTGGTGTCATCAGATACTTTTCGATGTAGACTTCTTCATTGCCAAAAGCGGCTTTTGCTTCAGCGCGTGCTGTCATGAATGCCTGTTCAATCTCGGCTGTGGATTTAGCCACCTTCATTCCACGACCGCCTCCACCAGCAGTAGCTTTGATAATCACCGGATAGCCAATTTCATCACTCACTTGCCTAGCATCTTCTAAAGTTTTTACACTGCCATCTGAACCAGGAACGCAAGGAACGCCGAGAGCTTTCATTGTATCTTTCGCAGTTATTTTATCGCCCATTACCCGAATGTGTTCTGCTGAGGGCCCGATAAAGTTCAAACCATGATCTTCCACAATCTGAGCAAACTGCGAGTTTTCTGAAAGGAAACCGTAACCCGGATGAATGGCTTGTGCCCCAGTTATTTCACATGCTGATATGATCGCAGGAAAAGAGAGGTAGCTCTGGCTCGCGATAGGAGGTCCGATGCAAACAGATTCATCGGCCATTCGAACATGCATCGCATCCGCATCCACCGTTGAATGTACCGCTACCGATTGAATGTCCATTTCTCGACAGGCTCTGATTACCCGCAGAGCAATTTCCCCACGGTTGGCTATAAGAATTTTTTTTATCATACGGGTAACCTATTCAATGATCACCAGAGGCGTACCAAACTCCACAACCCCGCCATCTTCAACAAGGATACGTTTGACAGTGCCGGACCTGGGTGATGGAATTTGGTTCATTGTTTTCATGGCTTCTACAATAAGGAGCGTGGCTCCTTCATTAATCTCACTACCCACAGAAACGAAAGCTGCTGCACCAGGTTCTGGCTGCAGATAAACCGTTCCAACCATTGGCGATGTAACAGCGCCTGGATGCAATGCCGGGTCATTTACTGTCTTTGAATTGTCCGATTCCTTTGTCGCTAGCACTGCTGACGATACGGGTGCGAGGGGGGGGGGTTGTGCAATTTGCTGCCCTACTGGCCCGGGACTTCGGGATAAACGCACCCTAAGTGCATTATCATCTCCATGTTCTCGCTCAACTTCTAATTCACCCAGATCATTGTTCTGCAACAATGCAGCCATTGCCTTGATAAAAGCGATATCGTCTTCGTTTTTGGTCTTGCTCATGGTTAACCTCTGCCATTGGTCGCACTGGCATTTGCCCTTCTAATCCGACTATACTTCAAGGCGCGTCTGGTGAAAAGAACTGCCTGATGACAAGATCCCTTAATTTGATAAATTTTATGCTATTTTAACGGTGAACTAGTTCTATTAGGGAGAAATAAACCTAAGACAGCCTGTAAATAAGCCTTATATTTTGCTTAAGAAAAAACTTTCGGCGTTATACTTCCTCTAATACTTAGAAAACAAGGGGGATATCCCAATTGAATTTTGTACTTTGGTTGGCGCGAGCATCGCGAGACTTTGCAGAGAGAGATGCTTTATTTCATGGCACTAAGTCTGTTGCTAGCTACGCGATACTTGGTCGCTTAGTTGCGCAAACTGCGACTTGGCTCTCTGAACGTGGTATAAGGGCAGCGGAGCGGGTCGCTATTTTCATGCCTAGCCGGTCGGATTATCTACCCCTTTATACGCGATCTGGTATTTGGGAGGGGTTGTTGTACCTGTTAACACAAAACTTCATCCAAAAGAAGCTGCGTGAGTTTTCGAAAACTCGGGTGCTAAGCTTGCCTTTGTAATGGCAGTTTTTAATAAAGCACTGGAAAATGAGCTTATTTCAAAATCTTAAATAGAATTGGTCCCATTAAATAGCAACTCATTATTAGAGTTTTCAGTGGAATTTATTCCGATGTCTCCTGTAGAGCGAAATAACGATGATTTGGCTTGGCTTTTTTACACTTCAGGGACAACGGGGCGGCCCAAAGGAGTAATGATCACCCATGGTATGTTGATTGCTATGGCACTAAGCTATTTTGTTTATGTGGATGTAGTTTATAAAGATGGTGTGACAATTTATGCTGCGCCTATGCCTCATCAGGCGCGAATTTACAAACTTATGCATGTTCTTAGAGGTGCAGGACATGTCTACCCCTTATCTGGAGGCTTCGATCCTTCCGAAATCTTTACTCTTGTGGCACATTTTGGCTCTGCCCATATGTTCTTGGCTCCAAAAATGATCAAACGCATGTCTCAAATAGCCAGCAAAAGGGAGGATAAGCCCAAGGGATTTCGTACAATCGTTTACTGGGGTGGACCGATGTATGTAGCAGATATAATAGAAGCGGCTGATATTTTTGGTGATGTATTTGTCCAGATTTATGGGCAAGGAGATTGCCCGATGGCGATTTCCGTCCTCAGTAGAAAAGATGTGTCAGACAGAAACCATATACGTTGGAAAGATAGGCTGGATTCTGTAGGTAAAGCGCAATCGATCGTTCAGGTTCAAATTGTTGATGAAGCTTGCACGGCATTACCATTTGGCTCTGATGGAGAGACACTGGTCCGTGATTCGGCAGTTATGCCGTGGTACTGGAACAACCCTGAAGCCACTAAAACTACGATTACCAACAACTGGTTAATTACGGGTGATATGGGTGCGATAGATAAAGATGGTTACCTCACGCTTAAAGATCGCTCGAAAGATTTGATCATTTCGGGGGGTAGCAATATTTATCGATGAGAAATCGAAGAAGTGCTATTGATGTGTCCCGGTGTTGAGGAAGCCTCAATAGTTGGCAAGCCGCATCCGGAATGGGGGGAAGAGGTTGTGGCTTTTGTTGTTCCTAAGGCGGGTTATGAAATAAGAAAAGAGGAATTAGATGCCTTATGCGAAAACAATATTGCCCAATTCAAGCGTCCAAAACATTACGTATGCTTGAATGAATTACCGAAAAACAGCTATTGTAAAGTACTTAAGGCTGGACTTAGTAACTTGATTTAATTTAATTGCAATTTGATTTGCTATTTACACTTTAACATACTTATTATTTTACTGGAAATTCATTTGAAATTAGCGGTTCATTCTGTTTTTAATTAGGTCATCTACCACAGCTGGTTCTGCGAGAGTAGAGGTGTCGCCTAAGCTTCTGCAATCATCCTCCGCAATTTTTCGCAATATTCGACGCATAATTTTACCAGATCGTGTTTTTGGCAGGCCAGGCGCCCATTGAACCAAATCTGGAGACGCAATCGGACCAATTTCAGTGCGAACCCAATTGTGTAACTCTTTTCGAAGCTTTTCGCTTGGTTCTTCTGAGGCCATTAGCGTAACGTAACAGTAAATCCCCTGCCCCTTAATGGGATGAGGATAGCCCACCACGGCGGCCTCAGACACTTTGGGGTGGGCAACCAGGGCGCTTTCTATCTCAGCTGTTCCCATGCGGTGGCCAGAAACATTGATTACGTCATCAACTCTACCGGTGATCCAGTAATAGCCATCTGCATCTCGCCGACACCCATCTCCTGAGAAATAATATCCCTTGTAGTCAGTGAAATAGGTTTTAACGAAACGATCATGATCACCGTAAACTGAGCGCATTTGACCAGGCCAGCTGTCTTTGATACACAGAATACCCTCTGCTTCTGTTGTAGTGACTTCTTCACCATTTGTTGGGTTTAAAATCACTGGTTCTATTCCAAAGAACGGGTTTGTAGCAGATCCGGGTTTCGTTGCAGTTGCGCCTGGCAATGGGGTTAAAAGATGTCCACCAGTTTCAGTTTGCCACCATGTATCCACGATAGGTCGTGTACCTTTTCCAACCACATTATTGTACCAGGCCCATGCCTCCGGATTGATAGGTTCCCCTACGGTGCCTAAAACTTTGAGGTCGCTAAGGTCACATTTTTCCACAAAGTCATTGCCAAGACCCATCAGTGCTCGGATTGCGGTCGGGGCCGTGTAGAATTGGTTTACTTTGTGTTTGTCGCAAACCTGCCAAAAACGGCTTGCATCGGGGTAGGTAGGCACGCCTTCGAACATTAGTGTTGTGGCTCCATTGGCCAGTGGTCCGTAAACTATATAGCTGTGTCCTGTAATCCAGCCTACGTCTGCTGTGCACCAAAAAATGTCTCCATCATGGTAATCAAATGTGTACTGGTGCGTCATCGAAGCCCAGACGAGATAGCCACCAGTGGTGTGCAAAACACCTTTTGGCTTTCCCGTTGAGCCAGAAGTGTACAAAATAAATAGCGGGTCTTCAGCGTTCATTTCTTCGGGCAAGCAGTCACTTGAGGCTGACTCCATAGCTGTATTGTATGAATGATCGCGACCCTCTTTCATATCCAAATCTGCATTGGTGCGCTCTACTACTAGGGTCTGCACATCACCACAAATATCCAGGGCTTTGTCCACATTAGATTTGAGTGGGGTAATGCGGCCGCCGCGTGGCGCTTCATCTGCTGTGACTACAAGACTTGCACCACAGTCCTCAACCCGACTTGCAAGGGCTTCAGGCGAAAACCCACCAAAGACGATAGAATGGATGGCGCCGATCCGCGCGCAGGCAAGCATTGCATATGCGGCCTCCGGTATCATTGGCATGTAAAGAACGACACGATCGCCCTTTTCTATGCCTAACGATTTAAAAACATTCGCAAGCTTGCAAACCTGTTTATGCAGTTCCCCATATGAAATAGTCTTGCTTTCTTCCGGATCATCGCCCTCCCAGAGAATCGCAGTTTGATCAGAGCGATTTTCAAGGTGACGGTCAATGCAATTGTACGAGACATTTAGCGAGCCATCCTCAAACCATTTGATCCATATATCAGGGTATGAGTAAGAGACATTTTTTATCTTGCTGAACGGTTTAATCCAATCCAAACGTTTACCATGCTCGGCCCAGAAAGCTTCTGGATTGCTCACAGAGTTAGAATACATTTCAGCATAGCCTTTGGCATCAACATGCGCCGTTTGGATAAATTTTTTGGATGGCGGATATGTCTTTTCAGTCATCATTTCACTCAATATTTTTCTTCATCAGCTTATTATGCGGCCTTGGGTCACAACCGCTATAGCTCCAGTTAGTTCTACGGCCAGATATTCTTCCTGCGGTTCTCTATTGTCCAGTACTTCTTTAGCCATAAAATGAAAAATGATGCTTTTGTTTGAAAATATAAATTCAAGAAAAGAAAAATCTCTTATATTGCGAGTTTATTTCTCATTAACGGAAGCAACTTATAACTACGCTAATAAAAAGCAGCAGGGAGGTTTTGCAATTTAGTCAATCTAGCATACCACGTAATCCTTCAAGATTATAGCCAGCGTTTGCGGTCGCCTGTAAAATATCATCAGAAGCCATGTTACCCGCTTGTAAAAAGGCCCAAATGACCGCACAGCGCGTGCCACTTTCACAGTAGGCTAAAACAGGGCCGTCCGCTTCTTCTATGAGCAGGCGCTGTTTGGCGATAATTTCGGCGTTCATCCTTTGCTGCGTCAAAGGTAGAAAATCAAAGGCTATTCCAGCAGATTCTGCTGCAGTGGCCATCACATCCGAATGTAATTCTCTTGAGATTTCCTCATTGGGTCTATTGCAAATAATTTTGCCGAAACCTGCTTCAGCGATATCTTTTATTTGGGTCGCCTCAATCTGCGGAGAGACAAAATATTTATCAGATATTTTATTCGGCTGCATGGCTTGTGCGTAAACTCAGGGTTATCAAAAGTCAAACTCTTAGATCAATTGGCCCGCCAACTACGGTAACAAAGTTAGCCACCACCAGATTGTAAAAAATGAGGCGCTGGTTGTTAAAAGAACAGACGAGGCGGCAATTCGACGAGCACGACCATACATATTTGCAAAAATATAAGTATTAATGCCTGGTGCCATCGCGCCTGTTATGACTGCCGAACGGAAGCTTGGTGTGTCCAATGTAAATGTTTTTCCTAGTGACCAGACTATAGAGGGGTGCACAATTAGAGAAATCAAAGCGATCATTGCGATGATGCCAATGTTACCCTTGGGACTGTACCGATAAAGTACGCCACCCATTCCAAAAAGAGCGGTCGTTAGGGAAACGGCTGCAATCATGTCAACTGCAGTTTGAAAACTACTAGGTAATTCAATCTTCAAAAGGTTTACAAAAAATCCTGCTAAGATACCAATCACAAGTGCGTTCTTGAACATTGCCTCCAACACATTTTTTGCCATTTTCACAGGCTCTTTTCCTTTATTTCGGATGATCTCCATCACTGTAATTCCAAGTCCATAGCAAAAAGGTGCGTGAAGTGTGACGATTGCAAAATTAGCCTCCAAAGATTCTGGTCCGTAGGCACGCTCTGTTATTGCGAGACCCAACATCAATGAATTTGAAAAAAGGCAACAAAATCCAATCACAACGCAGTCTTGCCAGTTCCTTCCAAAAATATACCTTGCCCCCGAAAAGCCGAGGAAAAATCCCAGTGTCGCTCCGGTATAAAAAGCAATTAAAAGCGCCGGATCAAAGGTTTGGGCCAGATCAATTTCTGACATGCCCTTAAACAAAAGAACAGGTATTGCAAAATTTTGTGTGAATTTTAAAAGTGCATCGATTAGGTTATCATCAAAATAATTTCGCCAAACGCAGATGTAGCCAAACCCAACAACCATGAAAACTGGAACGAGTACGTTGAGAAGGATTTGCATTTTAAATATTGGCGTTCTTAGTCAAAGTCATATGAAATTGTCATTCCGTCATAAGCGGGAACCACACCTTCTGGTAGTTCGGCGCAGAGTGTTTCATAGTCTAAGTCAATATGCATATTGGTGAGTACCGCAGAGGACACACTAGATGCACTAATCCATTCAAGGCTTTGGGCTAGATGAGTGTGTGAGGGATGCGGATCCCGACGCAGCGCGTCAAGCACCCAACAGTCTGCGCCTTTCAATGCTTCCCAACTTTCCGGTGTCATCGCAGAAATATCAGGAAGGTAAACCAATGGTCCAATCCGAAATCCGAGTGCCTCAATGTTGCCATGGTAAACGCGAAATGGTTTTATTTCAATGTTACCACCATCGCCATTTACAACAGTAATGTCCTCCAGGGCATTGAGCTCCAGGATAGGAGGGTAGGACGATCCTTTTGGTTTCACAAAGGCATAACCGAACCTTGCCATAAGGTTATCTCTTGTGGCTCCATCCGCCCAGACTTTCAATCTTTTACGCATGTTAAAAACAATCATTCGTAAATCGTCCAGGCCATGAACGTGATCTGCGTGAAAATGCGTGTAAACAACGCCATTAAGCGAGCCAACTCCGGCATCTAAAAGTTGTGAACGAAGATCAGGGCTAGTATCAACAAGAACTCGGGTTATGCCTTTGTCACTTCGTTTTTCGATAAGCAACGAACAGCGCCGGCGGTGGTTTTTGGGATTCTCCGGATCACACAAACCCCAATTTCCGCCAAGGCGCGGTACCCCGCCAGACGATCCGCAACCCAAAATCCTAAAAAGCAACTCTGCCATCAAAGAGCCCTTTCATGGCCTAAGACCTTTGAAAAGAGCTGTTCAAAGTTTTGCTCGGTCTGCGCTGCAAACGCATTGTAAGTCATACCAAATAAATCCGCACCTACCTCTGCGGTATATCGAGTATAACCTGGCTCATTCCGTTTGCCGCGATACGGTGGTGGTGCAAGATAGGGGCTGTCAGTTTCCAAAAGAATTCGATCAACCGGGGCACTCCTGAAAGTATCACGCAATTCTGTACTTTTGGGAAAAGCAGCGATACCTGACATTGAGAGATAAAACCCTAAATCAAGAGTTATTTTAGCCAACCTTTTTCCAGCAGTAAAACAATGCATTACACAAGAATAAGGGGCATTTTTAAATTCACTTGACAGGATATCCGCCATATCATCATCTGCTGAGCGTGCATGAACAATTAGGGGTAAATCCGAAACTTGTGCTGCCTCGATATGAATGAGAAGAGACTTCTTTTGCAACTCCGCACTTCCACTTGTATAATGATAATCAAGCCCAGTTTCACCAATACCAATAAATTTTGGATGTTGCGAAAGTCCCAAAAGCTCGTCTGTAGTGGCCATTGGAACCTTAGCTGCATTCATCGGATGCGTTCCAGCAGCATAAAAGACACCATCGAAGCGTTCTGCAATAGAGCGATTTTTTGGTTCTTCAGACAAGCGCGTGCAGATTGTAAGGATGCGGTGAACGCCATTTTGTGAGGCGCGTTCAACAACACATTTAAGTCCATGTTCAAAGTCGGGAAAATCCAGATGACAATGACTGTCGGTAATTAATGGGTGAGCCATCATCAAAAGCCTCGGACTATTGCGCTGTCTTGTTTGCGCATTCCTCAATCTTAAAGAATGTATCTAGGATCAAAGCGGCAGGGTCAAGGTTAACCGCGTGACCCTGGCGTAATCTAATGGAGATATCTTGTGTTACGGTCGCCCATTCGATAGCCGCCCTCTGATCAGGGCAAATCCTCGAAAATATAATATCTTCATTTAAAACTGTAACGGTTTTAGTTTTATTTCTCTTTATAGCATTTAAAGTAAGTCGTTTTAGTGCCATGTCCAAGAGAGAGCAAAAAAAATCAAATTTTGCTGCCCATTCTTTGCCTGAAAATTTTTCAGATATTGACGTAACTTTATTGTGATCAAGGTTAGGGAGCGTTGCCAGTATTTCCAGGATCAGCTGATATATAAATAAGCCGTCTTGATTGATTAACCTTAATGCCGCGCCAACGGATCCGCCGGATAGCTCTAAGAGCGCTTCAAGGTCAAAAACCTCAAGGTCAATTCCCGTAGCGCGTAGTGCATTGGACATATTAGAATGGTTTAAAGTTTCAAGATGTAGCTCACAACACCGGGATCGGATAGTTGGCAAAAGTCTTGCAGGGTGGTGGCTTATCAAAAATAAAAATGCATTTTTGGGTGGTTCCTCTAGGGCTTTCAAAAGCGCGTTGGAAGCATTTCGATTCATATCCTCCGCGCTATCAACAATCACAATCCTTCGGCCTCCATTAACCGCAGAGAGGTTGAAAAAGGAGTTTACCTTTCTGATCTCATCAACTGTGATAATTTGTTTAAAGCGTTTGCGTTTTTCATCATATGTCCGCTGAATAGACAATAGGCCTGGTTCAGATCTGGCTTTGATGCGCTGTGCAATCGGATGATGGTTAGGAACTCTAAGATCGGTTGGTGTTTCCGTAATGCCTAACAATCCAGCATCTTCTCTTTGATCTGAAATTGTAAGAAGAAACTTTGCAATCTGCCAGGCGAGCGTTGCTTTCCCTATGCCGCGTAATCCAGTAATAAGCCAAGCATGGTGCAATCGGCCTGCAGAAAATGCATCAAGAAACTGTTTACAAGCTTTTTGTTGGCCAAAAAGAGTTTGTGTTTCAGAGGGATGAGGGGGGCCGTCTGTCTGGTCGGATGGATGGAAAGTTTCACCTACTTCAGTCATCAAAAGCTCTCTCGAACCAAATCAAAAATATCGTCTGAAAGGTTCTTAATCGTTTGATTTCCATCCACAACTCGCACTCGGTCAGGAAACTCCTTTGCTAGTTGTAAAAAGCCATCCCGCATTTTGCTTTGCAACCCAACGCCAAAATCCTCGAACCGTTCCTCCGTAGTCTCGCGAGACTTGGCACGTGCGTGTCCGATGCTTGGTTCCATATCGATTACGATAGTTAAATCAGGCTGCTTTTCAATCATGAGCTCTGTAAGGGTATCTACTACTGTACGCAAATCTCCACGTCTTAAACCTTGGTACATCCTTGTGGAGTCTATAAAGCGATCACAGATAACATATTTACCTTCTGCCAAAGCCGGAAGTATCAGTTTTTCCATATGATCGCGACGAGCGGCAGTGAAAAGAAGAATTTCTGTTTCAGCAGACCATCGTTCCGGTGCGCCTTTTAAGACTAAGGCCCTTATTTCTTCAGCGCCTTTTGATCCACCGGGCTCTCTTGTCAAAAGAACATCCCAACCTTGCTCTTCTAGTCTAGCCGCAAGCAGTTTAACTTGTGTTGACTTGCCTGACCCATCGATGCCTTCAAAAGTTATAAACAATCCTGCCTTCTTCAAAGTGCAACCTCAGGGCTAAACCGGAGCTTATTTAGCAGTGTTTTTGCAGCAGTGATAACATTTGAAATAAAACCGCCTTCAGGAATTGAATTTTGGGCGACTAAAGGAATTTCTACAGGTGCAAGTCCGTCAGTTGAGACAATAAGAGTGCCGACTTCTTGACCCCTTATAATGGGTGCGGGTATTGGGCTTTCGTACTCCACCTCAAAGCTAACCGCGCCGCTTCCAAGCACCGGCACCAAAGCTTTAACGCCTCTCTGCAGCACAAGGTTGACATAGGACTTGGCACCGTTCCAAACTGAAGCCTTCGCAACCACTGTACCTTTTTCGCCAAATGATTTCATAGTAAACTGGCGAAAAGCCCAGTTTACTATGGCTTCGGCTTCCTGTGCTCGGGCTGCAGAGGATCCAAGACCTGCAATAACGAAAATTATGCGCCTCTCGCCTTGAACAGCCGATCCAGTTAAACCATAGCCAGCTTCTGTAGTATGACCTGTCTTAAGTCCATCGACACCGATACCAAGGCCAAGAAGTGGATTACGGTTCTGACTATTGGCTGGCACACGACCGTCAAATTCAAATTCTTTTTCCGAAAACATTGGATAAAATTCAGGAAAATCCGAAATTAATCTTTTTGAAAGGAGTGCCAGGTCTCGCATACTCATAGCGTGACCGGGCGCAGGCCATCCATTCGAGTTGCGGAAAATAGAATGAGTCATTCCAAGCTGTTGTCCACGGAGTGTCATTAGACGAGCAAAACCTGCCTCCGTCCCATCGGGTGACAGCGCCTCGGCAATCACTGCGCAGGCATCATTTCCCGACAGCACTATGATCCCACGAAGTAAATCATCGACCCTTACTCGATCGGTTTCGGTTAAAAACATACTTGATCCTTTGTAATCGGCGGCATGTGCAGATACAGGGAGTATATCTTCAAGTTTCAAGTTACCGGCTTTTATGAATTCAAAAGCCACATAAAGCGTCATCAATTTCGACATTGATGCTGGGGGTAATGGAGTATCCGCCTCCTTAGCAAGCAATACAGTGCCGCTGGTAACGTCGATCACGAAGGCTGCCTTAGCCTTAGTTTCAAAAGCTAGAGGAGCGTGGGCAGAAATTAAAAGTGTAAAAGAAAACGGCATTAATAGGCTAAGTGCTTGCAGAAATTTACGAATAGAAAGCATAGGCATCCTTATCTCCAATGGATTTTAACTTTTGAAACAGTTTCATTTGTTCATCCTGAGTAAGTGCTGGCCCTATAAGTAAGCGCCAGGTTGTTTTGTCATTTAAAGTATATTTCTTAATAATTGGTATTACACCTTATTTTTTTGAGGGAAAAAGATAAAATTACCAATAGCTGAGCCTGGGATCATATTTTTGATGCAATAAAACTCTTTTCTGGAAGTTACACTTTTACGACTAGGACTCTTAGATAACCGTTACACAGCGAGCGTTTGCAGCTAGATGCATGTACCTCTAGTTGCTTCTTACTTTTAAATAATAGCAGGCACAAATGTTTGTGGAGGAGTTTTATGATCGAGTTTCAGCTTAACTTGACACTCCAGAATTAGAGGAGGTTCACTGCTTACCATTTCACTGCTGGGTTAGTTTTCAACTAAAAATCCCATGCTTTTAAGCTCGCCGCCTTACCTAGAATTCGCTTCTTATGATAGATGATTTGCGAAGCACCCATTATATTTTTCTTGCCAAAAATAGCAAAGCTGACAATCGCTTGAGTAATTTATTTTTACCATTTTCACAAAGGTTTATTCATAAGTTAAACCTATAGAATTAACCTATTTTGAGTTTCTGAAATACCTTAAATTTGTTGGACCTCTTCGACATTTAACCCTACATATTACACGAACTTTAGCGCCAAAATGAAGTTTTTGGGCACACTTATAATCTAATCATTTTCTGAAATTAGAAAGCTGATTAGGTATGCATTGTAAAAGATAGCAAGGGAGAAAATTATGAACTTATTTGTGAGTTTTCCAATTAAAATTAGTGGGTGACATTGCAACAGACTTGACTTCCAGTTTGTGTCTGATTTGTTTATTGGACACTTTGTCTATGCATTAACACCAGATAGGCAGTTAGTGGAACATAAAAGATTGTTAGCACCATAAAAAAAGTTTATGAATTTTGTGTTAGACAATGGAGCCTTATTTGATAAAGCAAAGGCACTAACTCAGTACACTTGCCCAACTTACGTAGCGTATAAGTAAGCTGAAAATCCTGTTGGCCGAAAAAAACCGTACTTAAGATTGACCGCTTAGATGATATTTCTTTTATCTCATTTAGCTCGGTTTTGCGCATGCAAACAACTTTTCAATGGCATACGAGGACGACTGGCGCCTTTTTAAAAAAGGGTGTAACCCGTTTGATCCCAGAAATCCTGATAAGGCGTAACAATCAAAGGGTTGTTTACACCGATACTTTTTTAGAGTGTATTGCTATAACTATTGTTAAATTACCATGGACTTAAATATTTTGAAATTTATTAAGTAAAAATCTTTCACTTAACCTCTTGATAAAATCGCGTAAAAACAATAGGCACTCGTCTCAACGGAGGAGTGGCAGAGTGGTTGAATGCACCGGTCTTGAAAACCGACGAACGTTAACGCGTTCCGTGGGTTCGAATCCCACCTCCTCCGCCACTAAGTCATATTAAGTACTTGTTA
>MDTG01348743.1_pt1 | contig 36691 bp, 34 predicted proteins | sample 811421 | NCBI WGS metagenome assembly MDTG01 (sample SAMN05326645, study PRJNA326480) | marine metagenome | isolation source: seawater | place: Pacific Ocean: South East | collected 2011
AAGGTATGAAGTTTTGAAAAAAATATCTCAAAGTAAAATTATTATTTCAACAAGTAGATATGAAACTTTTGGTATTTCACTAATAGAAGGGTTATCATACGGTTTAAAAATTTTAAGTACAGACTCTGGTGGACCCAGAGACATAGTAACAAAGTCCAATGGTTTGCTATTAAAAAGAAAAGACTCCACTTATAAAAAACTAGGTTATTCTATGAAAAAACTATCTGGTTTAAAAATAAATAAAAAGAAAATAATTTCCCAGCACAGAAAAAAGTTTTCAGAAGATGTAATACTAGAGAAGTTGATAACAATTTATAAAAAGTCTTTAAAAAATTAAAATTACAACTGTAAAGCTTTGAAATAGTTATGGTATCGAATAAGTAAAACAATATTATAATCAAAGATGAATTTTATAGAAAAAATACTAAAACCATTTAATAAATATAAAATTTTAATTGAAGATAAAATTAAAAACTCACTTGTCAGAAGAAGTGAATTTTACCTAATAAATAATTCAAAAGATAAATATTTTATGGGCTTTGAAAAAGCTAAAGTTACAACTGGAATGAGATTAAGAATTAATGGTAAATGGGAGCCACATTGTTCATCTGCAATAAGATCATTAATGAAAGAAAATGACAATGTATTACAGCTAGGGGCTGCCTGGGGATATTTCACATTGTTAATGAAAACAATACAAAATGATTCTGCTTATATCTACGCTATTGAAGCTGACAAAGATCGATGTGATCAATTAACAAGAAATTTCGAAAAAAATAAATTTAAGAATTGGGAAGTAATAAATTCTTTTATATCTAAGGATAGCAATCATTTAAGTTTTCAAAAATTGTTCCAGAGTTTAAATAAAAAAATTGATTTCTTATTTGCTGACATTGAAGGATATGAGTTAGATGTATTGGATGAAATAATTGAAAATAATATTAAAATAAGAAACATGGTAATTGGGTTTCATACTATAGATTTGAGATCTTCGGAAAAAAATCTGTATAAAGAAAGTAAATTTTATTCTTATGATGATCTTGAAAATAGACTGAACAGATTAAAGAAAAATTATGAATTTAGAATTGACGAAGATAATATATTATTTTTTTTAAAATCAAGTTAAAAATATATATTTTATATCCTACTTTTTTTAAGAAATTTTCCTAAAATAAAAAAACTTAAAATTGAAATTTGGAACGCGTTTGAAAATAGGTAATCTTCTGACGAGTGAATGATTATCATAAAAATAAACATCAAAACAAAATTTGAAGAAATCTTATTTTTAAAAAGCTGGTTTGAAATTATCAAAACCACTAATAAAATATATATTAATCCCAGATAAGAAAAATTTGAAATAAAATTTATAAATGAGTTATGAGATGAAAACAAACTTAAATTAAATCCTGCCGCATATTTTAAATTTACTGCAGAAAATAACATAGTATTAGATGTAAAACTTTCAAAGTTATGTTCTTCATGTTGATAATTTTTTTTTATTATGTCCTCCATGCACAGACGAACATTGTCGAAACTTAATAAACAAAGATTTAAGAAATCATCTATTCCAATATTGTATAATTCTTTAGTGACTTTATTAAAGTTTCGCCTAGCTTCGTATAATGGTGCTGCTTGCGTTTGATATTTTAACGAAAGTTTTGTCACAGGTAATTTTTGAATTGTTTCTTTATCAGGTAGATAAATAGAATGTGTGTCAATTCTTATAATTATTTTGTCATTTGTTAAAATTTTGTTTCTTAAAATAAAATTTTCTAGATAATATTTGTTCAATAAAATTCTAGTCATAAATCCTGTATACAAATCGCTATATAACTTTGAGTAAATTAACCTTTTTTTATTAGAATTCTCTGTATTACCAATTTTTTCTTTGAACTTAAGAAAATCTATTTTTTCATGATAAGCACCATCATAAACATGTAATTTCGTCTCAGAATCTAATTTTAAAAAATTTCCGACAGGTGAATTAATTAATTTTGAAATTTTATTTGTATCTAAGGTTACTATTGTATAAAAAACAGATATTACCATTAGAGATAAAATCCAAACACTTTTAATATAGAACCTATTTCTTTTTATTGAATTTAAGTAATAAAAAAATAATATAATTAACAAATAAATTAAAAAAAATTTAGAAGCAAAAGTTATCATAAAAAAAGATGAAAGAAGAATAATTAATTTATTAGGCTTATTTGAGTGTAAAAAAGAAAAAGCAAATAGGGTTATAACAAAATAGGATATAACATTTATCCTTGATATACTCTCAAATGAAAAATTGAAACTAAAACTTTTATTTTCTAATGCACTTAATAAAAATAGTAAAAATATATATAGAGATGTGTATTTTAATACCCTGTTTATGTCTAATTTTATTTCAGTTTTTAGAGCAATAAAAAAAACAAAAATCAGAATTAATATTTGAAAATTTCTTTTTAAAATATATTTAATATCTAAATTTGAAAAATCACCATCTAAAAAAAATATTAAAAGAAAATAAAATAAAGAGTGTGATAAAAATAAAATTATTGGAAATTTTTTTTCCTTAACAAATACAAAAAATACAATAATTGATAGTACTATACATGAGTATAAAGCAAAATTACCAATATCTGAAAGAACACTAACAAATATATAATTTCTACTTTTAAGCTCTCTAAATAAAGTAAGAAACAATAAAATAGAAAAAAAATAGCTTATATTTGTGTGATTAAAGAATTTTGATGTATCAATAAATTTTAATTTTATCATAAATGTAATTATTAAGTAAAATAGTTAAATTATCACAAATGTCTTTAAATATTTTTGAATATAATTTAATAAATAATTTATTATCAAATTATAATATTTATTAAACACATGTGTGGCTTTACAGTATGTATTTCAAAAAATAAAATTAACTATCCTCTCTTAAGAAAAATTAATAAACTAATTGCTCATAGAGGACCTGATAGTGAAAAGTTTTTTTCTAGCCAAAGTTTAAAATTTAAATCTAAATTAAATTTTTTTTTTGGGTTTAGAAGATTGAAAATAATTGATTTGAATAAAAGATCAGATCAACCATTTATATATAAAAATAAATTTATAATATTATTTAATGGTGAAATTTATAATTATATCGAAATTAAAAATTATTTAAAAAAAAAAAACTATTTTTTTAAAACAAAATCCGATACCGAAGTTATTGCTACAGCCTTCGATTTTTGGGGTGAAAAATGTTTTGCAAACTTTCATGGTATGTGGTCACTAGTTATATTTGATATAAGAAAAAAAGAATTTATAGTTTGCAGGGATAGATATGGAGTTAAACCTTTATATTATTACTCTAATTCCAAGGGGGACGTATTTTTTTCTTCTGAAATCAAACAACTCACACCTTTGATTAAAAAAAAATATATTAATAAAAAAATTATCGCAGATTATCTTTTGAGAGATTTGCAAAATCACACTAATCAAACTTTTTTTGAGAATATTTTTCAAGTTGATCCTGGATCTTTAATTAGAATTAATGAGAAATTAAAAATTAATAAAAAAAAGTGGTATAAATTTCCACATAAAAAAAGAAGTATAACTAATAAAAATAATTTAAAAGAAATATTGTTAAAATCAATTAACTTACGATTAAGATCTGATGTTAAGATAGGTATTACGTTATCCGGAGGTATCGACTCGACTACTATAGCAAGCGTTGTTGCATCAATAAAAAAAAATGATTATAAAAAAATAATTACTTTTACAACCTTAACAGGAGATCAAAACGATGAAAGTAATTATGTAGATGAATTTAATAAAAAATACAAATTTAAAAATATAAAAATAAATTTAAAATTTAAAGATTTTAAAAAAGACATAAATAAAATTCTATCTAAACATGATGAACCTATACCCAATTTAACTATATTTTCGGAATGGAGAGTTTTTAAAGAAATGAAAAAATATGGAATTAAAGTTAATTTAGATGGACATTCTGCTGATGAAATTTTTTGTGGTTATGAAAAATACTTTGCATTAAATCTTAAAAATCATCTTCTAAACTTTGAATATAAAAAATTTGCAAAATTTTTTATTGATCTCTTTAAAGAAAAAATTCCAAATAAAAAAAAATATTTATTGAGAATAATAAGTAATATTTTAAATATTGAATTTATCAAATCGATCTATTTAAATTCATTTGATAAAAATTGGATTAAATACGAAAAAAAAAATAACATCTCTTATACAAAGATAACTAATAATTTTGTTTTAAATGAAAATTATAATCAATTTTTTTTTACAAGTTTGCCCAAACAATTAAGGTGGTCTGACTTAAATTCAATGTCACATTCAATAGAAACTAGGTCACCTTTTATAGATCATAAAGTAGTTGAGAATGTCCTATTAAGTAAATCTGAAAATAAAATTAATAGTCATATTAGTAAGTATATTCTTAGAGAAGCAGTCAAAAAATATCTACCAAGTGCAATCTATGACAGAAAATTTAAAGTAGGTTTTACGGCTCCTGAAGAAAAATGGTTAAAAGAAAACAAAATTTATATAAGAGGTTTATTTAACAAATCATTTAAATATTGTAAAAATTTTCTTCAGCAATCATGTAAAAAAAAGGACTAAAAATTATTGATGGGTCTGAAAAATATAATCCATGGATTTGGAAAGTAATTTTTTTAGGTTTATGGATAAAAAAAAATAAAATTATAACTCATGATTAAGATAATTGATTATGGAACTGGAAATATTAATTCTATATCAAACATGCTAGATAAAATAAAAGTTAAAAATCTGATTGTCTCTTCAAAAAATAATTTAAACAAAAATGATAAGATAATTTTACCAGGTGTGGGCAGTTATGATAAAGCTATTAGAAGTTTAAAAAAAAATGGAATTTATGAAGAGTTAAAAACAAATTATTTGAAAAAAGATTATAAAATTTTAGGTATATGTTTAGGTATGCAAATACTTTGTAAAGGCTCAGAAGAAGGAAATGAAGATGGTCTAAATTTTTTTGATACTGTATGTAAAAAATTTCATAAAAATAATAATAAATTTACAACAATGGGATGGATGAAAATAAAAACACAAATTGACGATCCTATTGTTAATGGTATTGATAAAAATTCAAGATTTTATTTTCTGCATTCATATTACATTGAAGCGAGTATGGATTTTACAATTTCTAATGCAAATAATTTTCAAACTGATTACTCATGCATAATAAAAAATAAAAATATCTATGGTTTTCAATTTCATCCCGAAAGAAGTCATAATTATGGATTAAAAATATTGGAAAATTTTTCAAAAGTTTAAATGGTGTTTTTTAGAGTAATCCCTGTTTTATTAATAGATAATGAAGAATGTTTTAAAATAATCAAATTTGATAAAAAAATTTATATTGGTGACCCTATAAATATAGTAAAAATATTCAATGATCTTGGAGTTGATGAGATTATTATACTAAATATTTTAAAGCAAAAAAAAATTAATCTGAACTTTTTAAAAAAATTAAGTGGAGAGTCTTTTGTGCCTTTAACTTACGGAGGCAATATCAAAAATTTAACTGATGTTGAAAATATTATTAAACTTGGTTATGAAAAAATTTCTTTAAATTCTTTACTATTTGAGAACTTTGAAATGGTGAATGAGATAATAAAACAATTTGGTTCTTCAACAGTGAATATTTCAGTAAATATAAATAGAAATTTTTTTAATCAATATAAAATTTATGATTATAGAAAGAAAAAAAATCTAGGCATTGATGTTTTTGATTTTTTTAACCAGGTTCAAGATTTAGATCCAGGAGAAATTTTGATAAACTTTGTTCATAATGATGGCACAAAAAAAGGATTTGATTATGAATTATTAAAAAAAATTAAACTTAAATTAAAGACAAATATTGTTATTTATGGAGGACTATCTTCTGAGCAAGAAATTATAAAAATTAAGAGTTTAGGTTTTGATGGAGTTGGAGCCTCTACATTATTTTCTTTTAAAGACAATTTTGAAAGTATTTTGATTAATTATATATCTGATGACTTAAAAAAAGTAATTTATGACAATTAAAATTTGTAATAAATGCATTTGTGATAGTACAATTACAGAAATAGAGTTTGATAAAAATAATATCTGCTCTTATTGCAATAAGTTTATACCCATTTTAGAGAAAAAAAGACAAAGCAATAAAAACCTACAAGAATTTAATGAACAAATTAACAAAATCAAGAAAAGTAGAGGAAATTACAATTGCTTAATAGGTGTAAGTGGTGGAGTTGATAGTTCCTACTTAGTACACTTGGCAAAAAAAAATTCATTAAAACCTCTCTTAGTTCATTTTGATAATGGCTGGAATTCAGAGTTGGCAGTTTCAAATATAAAAAAAATTGCTGAAAAAAATAATTTTGACCTACAAACGTACGTAGTTAATTGGAAAGAATTTAAGGATATTCAAAGGTCATTTATTAAATCAGGTGTTATTGATATAGAATTGGTAACAGATCATGCAATTTTTTCCAATCTTTTCAAAACAGCAAAAAAAAACAATATAAAATATATTTTAAGTGGAACAAATATTTTTACTGAACATGCAATGCCTAGATCGTGGATATGGAGAAAAACTGATTTTAGAAATATTAAATCAATTCATAAAAAATACGGTAGGATTAAAATTAAAACTTACCCAAGAATGAACTTATTAACATGGTATATAAGTAAATATTTTAATTTTGGAGTTAAAACTTTAGAATTATTAAATTTAATTGATTATAAAAAAAATAAATCAATTAAAGAGCTGAATGAGGTTTATAATTGGAAGAATTATGAAGAGAAGCACTATGAATCATTTTTTACAAAATTCTATCAGTCATATATTTTGCCAAAAAAGTTTAATATAGACAAGAGAATAGTCCACTACTCATGTTTAATAAGAAATTCAGAAATTAATAGAGAAGAAGCACTAGAAACTTACAATAAAAATAAATTTGACCCAAATAATGAAGGTTCATTTCAGGATGATATAAAATATTTTTGTAAAAAACTTGACTTTGATTTAAATGAATTTGAGAAAATAATGGAAGAAAAACCTGTTAGTCATTTTGAATTTGATAATTCCGAGAAAATATTCCAGTTTCTTAAGAAATTATATATATCCATAAATGAAAAAAAAAATATTAATTATCCATCATCATAAAAAATTCGGAGGAGCATCAAAAAGTCTTTCTGAATATTTGAAAATTTTAAAAAAAAAGTACAACTTTGATATAATTTGTCCATTTGGAACCACGTATAAGTTTTTTGAAAGGGAAAAGTATTCTCTCATAGGTTTGCCTGGTATTTCTTGTATCAATATTACAGAAGTTGGTCTTTATAAAAACTTTAGACTTTTTCTTTTAATTAGAGAAATATATTACTTTGTATTCACTTTTTACACATTTTATAAGCTAAGAAAAAATAATTATGATTTAATTCACTTAAATGACAGTAGTCTAATTATACTTGCTCCAATTATTAAAAAATTTTTTAAAGTTAATATTATTTGTCACATAAGAACAAGATTAGTAAAAAAAAAACACATTTTTAAAAAAATAATAAATAGAATTTCAAAAAAATATATTTCTTGTTTTATATGCATTGATCAATCCACTTATTCGACATCCTTAGAAAGAAAAAAATCTTATATAATTTATAATATTTTTTCAGGTAAGAAAATTAAATCAAAAAAAAATAATAGTTTTAATATAGGTTTCATAGGTGCTTTAGATTTTCACAAAGGATTAGATTTCTTTTTTGAGTGTATAAAAAAAATAATTAAAAAAAATAAAAATATTAAGTTTGTTATAGCTGGTGAGTTAACTGTAAAAAATACTTTTTTAATTACATTACTATCTTTATTTCGTATAAAAAAAAATTTCCATAAAGAGATAAATGAATTTAAAAACAGAAACTATAATTGCCAATTTCTAGGAAACGTAAATAATCTAGAAAATTTTTATGGAAATATTGATCTTATTGTCTTTCCATCTAGAATGAATGCTTTAGGAAGACCGATTATCGAGGCAAACTTTTACGGCATACCGTCGATTGTCTGTTTGAAAAATAGTTTTTACGATACAATAAAAAATAAAAAAACAGGATATGTAGTTAAATTCGGAGATAATAAATTGTTTGTAAATTATGTTTTAAAACTTTATAAAAATAGAAAGTTACTTAATAAATTAGGTAATAATGCAAAAAAAAATTTTATCAAGATACATAACACAAAAAAAAATTTACATAAATTAGACCAAATATATTCTAATTATTAATGAAAAGAAAAATTAAAATCTCATTTATTGGTTGTGGGAAAATATTCAATAAACATTATTTAGCAATAAATAGATTAAAAAAAAGCTACGAAATAGATGCAGTTTGTGACAATAAATTGAATAATTTTTCTAAATTTAATTTTTCAAAAAAAATCAAAATATTTAACAACTTAAAAGAATTACTTTTAAAAACAAATTCCGACGTATATGTAATACTTACTCCTAGTGGACACCATTATGACAATATATTAGAAGTCGGAAAAAAATCTAAAAATATTATTGTTGAGAAGCCACTTGTTATAAATTACGAGCAGAGTAAAAAAATAAACGTGTATGCTAATAAAAATAAATTAAATCTATTTGTCGTCAAACAAAATAGATACAACCCATCAATTACTTATCTTAAGCATGCAATTGACACTGGAAGGTTTGGAAAAATATTTTTTGCATCGATCCGATTGAGATGGAAGAGAGATAATAAATATTTTAATTCTGGAAAATGGAGAGGAACCTGGAAAAATGATGGAGGTGTTCTGGCTAATCAGGCAAGTCACCATTTGGACTTAATATATTGGTTAATAGGCGATGTGAAAAGTGTATTTACAAAATCGCTAAAAATAAATAATTCAACTAAAGCAATAGATACAATCGTATCTATAATTAAATTTAAAAATGGTACGCTAGGAACTGTAGAGGCAACAACAGCAACTAGCCCAGAAGATCTTGGAGACACAATTTCTATATTAGGATCTAAAGGAACTGTGGAAATTGGTGGTTATGCAGCCTCACAGATATTGTATTGGAAATTTTTTAGAAAAAAACCAATCGATTTTAAAATACAAAAATTAATAAATAAAAAAAATAAAATTAATAAGGACGGACACTTTAATTTTTATAAAGACATATATAATTTTATTAATAAAAAGAAAAATAATATAGTACGTCACCCAGAGGCAATAAAAACAATAAAATTAATTGATAAAATATATGCGTCATCAGAAACTTCGAAAGAAGTTTTTTTTAATGATTCTAATTATTCTGTAAAGCTTGGTAGATAAATGCCTGAAAAAATAAATTTAAGTAAATATAAAAGAAAAAATGTATCAGATGTTTCCTTTATTAAATATTTGACTTGGTACTTAATTGAAAATATTTTGATAAATAGTTTTCTTCCAGGTTCTTTCATCAAGACCTCGATATTAAAGTTATTTGGTGCAAAAATTGGAAAAAATGTCGTTATCAAACCTTACGTTAAAATCAAATTTCCATGGAAGTTAGAAATTGGAAACAACTCCTGGATAGGAGAAAAAGTTTGGATAGATAATATCGCAAGAGTTACAATTGGAAGTAATACATGTATTTCTCAAGGTGTGTATTTCTGCACAGGAAATCATAACTTTAATATTGAAACCTTTGATCTTGATATTAAAGAAGTTAAAGTGGGTAATAGCTGCTGGATAGGAGCAAAGGTTATTATAAAACCAGGAGCGATAATTGAAGATCAAACTTTTATAAAAACTGGAAGCATAATTTAATGTTTTTCACAATAATTACACTTGTGAAGAATTCTATGCCTTATTTAGAAAAAAATATTATTTCAGTAAATAAACAAAAATTTAAAAACTTTGAACACCTTATGATATATTCTAACTCTAAAGATGATAGTTATAAAACTATAAAAAAAAATCTTAACAAAAAACGGAAATTAATAATATTTAATACCGCTAATGTCTATAAGGCTGTAAACTACGCTATTAGCAAATCTAAAGGTAATTATTTAATGTTATTACATTCTGACGATTTTTTTTATAATGATAAAATTCTAAAAAATTTAAATTATCATTTAAATTTTTATAAATCGGATGTTACTTATGGCAATATTTTATTTGTAAATAGAAAGAATTTGTCAAAAAAAATACGTTATTGGATACCTGGAAATTTTCTTAATTATAAAATTTATTCTGGCTGGACACCACCACATACCTCATTAATTGTAAGAAAAAAAGTTTTTAAATTAATAGGACTTTATTCAGAAAAATACAAAATATCATCAGATTATGATTTTATTATAAGACTATTTTTAAAGAAAAATTTAAAAATTTCATATTTAAATAAAATTTTTATTTTTATGAGGTATGGGGGTCTTAGCACAAAACCTAGCAAGGCTTTTATGAAAATAAAAGAAGATATCACTATAAGTCTAAAACACTTTAGTTTATTTGGACCGTTTGTCTACATGCTTAAAATTATAAGAAAAATTCCGCAATTTATAATAGTTAAATCATGATATATTTTTTATTTATTATTTCTATATTTTTATCTTTCTACATAAGTATTTTTTTTAATAAAAAAATTAATAATTATGATGTACCAGGAAAGGAAAAATTTCATCAAGATAAAACAGTTACATCAGCAGGCTTATTTCCAAATATAGTATTCGCACTTTTTTTTTATTTAATTGTTATTTATCTTACAGATTCTGACAAGACGAAATATTTCCTAGATATTCCTAGAATTCTAATAATTCCATTTTTTTTTATTTTGATAACATTAATATCTTTTTTAGACGACTTTAAATTCATTCCTTATCAAATAAGATTAGTTGTTCAATTATTAGTAATATTTTTTTCATTTTCATCATTTCCAATTGATGAAAACTTTAATTTTCAAATAATTTTAATGGACGGTCTCTTGCCTTTAAAAATAGATTTATTTTTATCTATATTTATCTGGGCATTAATAATTAATGTAACAAACTTTATTGATGGAGTTGATGGTATGTTTTCCACAAAAGTAATATTTTCCTCGATCGGATTAGGTATTAATTTTTTTATTATTAAAGAATTTTTTTATTTTTATATTTGTTTGTTATTACTAATTTATGGGATGATTTTTATATTTTTTAATTTTAGTAAAAGTAATAAAACATTCATAGGAGACACAGGGACTATTCCAATTGGTTTTATTATAGGTTGGCTAATTCTAACGCTGTGTGATCTTGGACACTTAGTTTCAGCTCTATTAATAACTTTTTATTACATTTTTGATGTGACTTTTACTCTTTCGAAAAGAATACTTCAAAAAAAATCAATATTTACTAGACACAATGACTTTATTTTTAAAAGGTTTTACTTGAAATATGGAATTAAAAAATTATTTTTAATTATTATTCCAATAAATATAATTTTTATAACTTTATCTGTATATTTTAACGATAAATTTTCTATTTAAAATTATTTAAAATATTAATAATTTTATTTTGTTCTCTTTTTGAGAGATATGGGTCGATAGGCAAGCTTATACATTTTGCAGCTAAATCCTCAGCGTTTGGAAAGGATAATTCTTTAAAGGTATTCTTGTAGAATCTTAATTTGTTAATACTAGTGGCATAGTGTATTCCATACTCTATTTTATTTTTTTTTAGTTTTTTAATTAAATTATTTCTTTTTTTAGTTTTTATAACATATTGATGATAAACACTTCCTATTGAATAATTTAACTTCTTAATATTTTTATTATTAATATTTTTATTATAATTTGCTGCAATTTTAATACGTTTCTGGTTTAGTTCATTTATAGTTTTCAATTTTATAGACAATACAATTGATTGTATTGTGTCCATTCTAGAATTTATTCCAACCACATTACAGTCAGATTTATTTCTGTTATTATAATTTCCAATATTTCTAAGACTGATAGCTTTTTTATAATATTTTTTGTAATTAGTTGTTATACATCCAGCGTCTCCATATGCCCCTAAATTTTTTCCAGGAAAAAAACTAAAACATGCTAAATCTCCTATGGAGCCAATTTTTTTTTTTAAAATTAAATCTTTTGCACCATGTGCCTGAGCCGCGTCTTCAATAATTTTGATATTTTTATTTTTTATAATTTTTTTAATTTCATTGCTTTCTGCAGGATTTCCATAAAGATGAACAACTATAATTGCTCTAGTTTTTTTTGTTATTTTTTTTTTCAGATTTTCTAAATCAATATTTGAATTATCTTTATTAATGTCAACCAATATTGGCCTTAAACCACAATTTGAAACTGAAACTATTGTGGATTTCCAAGTCATTGCTGGTACTATAACTTCATCATTTTTTTTTAATCCAAGACTTTTTAATGCAATATATAAAGCATCTGTTCCATTACCCACTCCAATAGCAAATTTAGTACCACAAAAATCTGCAAATTCTTTTTCAAATTCCTTAACTTCATTAGTTAATATAAACTTGTTTTTTTTTATTGAATTAGATATTTTGTTTAAGATTTCTTTATGTACTCTTCTATCTTGCCTGTGTATATTCAAAAATTTAATAGGAAGCATAATTTTTATATATGATTAATTTAAAAAAAATACAAATACTAAATGTAAATTTTGGAAAGAATGTCAAAGTAATTGAGCCTGTAAATTTATATGATTGTTCAGTCGGTGATAATTGTTTTGTAGGACCTTTTGTAGAAATCCAAAAAGATGTTACACTTGGAAAAAATAACAGAGTGCAAAGTCATACTTTTATATGTTCAAAAGTAAAAATAGGAAATAATTGTTTTATTGGTCATGGTGTTATGTTTACAAATGATCGCTTTGAAAAAGGAAAACCGAGTGGAAGAAAAAATATCAGACCAACAATAATTTCTGATAATGTGTATATTGGATCAAATTCCACTATCCTGCCAATTAAAATTTGTAGTAAAGTTGTAATAGGTGCTGGTAGCGTAGTAACAAAAAATATCACAAAATCTGGTATTTATTGCGGAAACCCAGCTAAATTTTTAAGACCTATTAAATAAGTTCCTTTCGCTATATGAAAAAAGTAATCCCAATAATAAAGAGTTTATAAATATATTTTGAGAGGAAAATAAACTTCCCGTAGTTGCAATAGGCCAATTATTCATAAAAAATGTCAAAAAAATCAGATTAAACGTCAAACTATTGATTTTGAAAAAAATTTTTATTCTTGAATAAATTATATAAACAAAAGTAACTAAAAATGAAATAAAACCAAAAATTCCAAGTTCACTTAAAATTTCAAAAACAAAGTTATGAGGATGTGTAGAACATCTTTTATTTATATATTTAATTTTTAATTTATCATATTTTTTTTGGCTGCATTCATATCGAAATGTCCTGGGCCCACTCCCGAAAAACAAATTATTTTTAAATATTTCAGTTGCTGTTACAAAATGTGCTCCCCACAAACTATCTCTAATTGTAAAGTTTTTTATTACATTTCTTAAATTAAATATTGGTGGTTCAGACGTATTATTATCACCAAATACTTTTGGCTTTAAATAAGTTACTTCACCAAATCCTGCACCACTAGAAAAACTTGAAATGTATCTATTTTTTACATAATTGTCAGATATAAATAAATAAGAAATTATAATAATCGGTAAAATTAAAAATAACATATTTTTTTTATCTTTGTAGATCATATAAACACATATTAAACTTGTCATAAGTAAAAACACTAAAAAAGAACTTCTTTCTTGAGTGATTAAAATTGTTAAAAAACAAATAAGATAAAATAAATAAGGGAAAAAAATATTTATTTTCTTTACTTTATGTAAAATAATCAAATAGCAGAAACTAAATATCGAAAAAATTTTTATAAAAGATCCCAATATTTTTTCATCAAAAAAAATACCAGAAATTCTTCTGCTGGTATCATTAATACCAGTTATATTCGCACCAAAGAGGTTTAAATTAAAAAAATATTGTATCCATGCATCAAAACAAACAAATAAAACAACTAGAAAACAAGTATAAAAAAATACAATTCTTTTTGAATTTTTAAGAAAAAAATACTGAAAACATACTGGTAGTATTACTATTTTAAATAAAATTAGAGATTTAAATAAAATTGTAGATATATAATTTGAAAAGATAAGCGAAATTAAAATAAACAAATAACAAATAAATAATAAATATATATATTTTTGTTTAAAAAACTCCAAATTTTTTTCTTTTAAAATATTAATTATAAAAAAAAGAAAAATAAGCAAAGATAAAATATTAATAGCTGCATTTCCAACAATAAAACTGATTGGAATTGAAATACATAATACTAGAGAGATATTTCTATTTGAAATTATATTTTTAATTAAAGACATTGAATTAGATTATTTTTAAATTTTACTTTTAGAACCTTCTCAAATTCTCTAGTACCAAAAAAGTTTCGTTTAGCGACAGGTATGTCTTGAAAATCGTAACTAGATACACAATCTAATGATATACTAATTTTTTTCTTAAAATCGCTTAAGTTATTTATACCAAAAAAAATACCATTTTTAATATCGTTTTTATAATTTTTTCTTAATATCGATTTACTGTAGGCAGGATATCTATAACCTATAAACTTGTTTGAAAAAAATATGTTTCTTGCATTTGTTAAAGTATAACCTGTTTTAAGATCTTTTTCGTTATTTAAAAAAGAATATAAATAAATCCTCTTAGATTTTAAACCCTCAATTCCATAAGTTGAATGAGTATAAATTGTAAAGGATAGATAGATAAAGAAAAAACAAAATAAAGCAGTGCTATACAAATTAAGTGGAATAAAAAAATACTTTTTTCTCTCAAACTTACATTTTTCAGACAAAAATATCATTGTTAAAAATAAAGGTATGTACCAACGCGCCTGAAAGTTTGACATATAAGAAATTACTGTTGTCATTATTAAAATCATAAATATCAAAGTCCATGATTTTTTTTTTATAAAATAGAAAAACGGAAATAATATTATTAATCCAAAAGTATCTATCCACGTAAAAGGTGATTGAGGGATAGCAAAATTAACTAACTTAAAAGAACCACCAGACGAAAAACCTTCCCAATTTTTGTACATTTCACTCATAGCAACAATATCGGGATTATTATTGAAAATTTTTTCTAAAAAGGGAGAAAAAGGATCTTGAAAATAAATAAACTTAGCAAATAATAATGGGAAACAAACAATTGCAAAACAAAGAATGGAATACTTTAATATATCATTCAAATTAGATTTTATAAAATTATAATAAAAATATACAAGTAATACAAAACAAATAGGAATAAATGTATACTTAGTAATAGCTACATATGAAATAGATGATAAGATAAAAATAATTTTTATTTTGTTCAATTTACTAGTCCTTAAACTATCAAAAATTACATAAGCTGATAAAGCAAATATTAATGATGGTATTAAAAAAGGCTTCTGACAAAAGATATACTTTATTAATAACGGCGATGAGAAACATAAAAAAAATAAAACAGGTTTATCTTTTAAAAATTTTATTAAAAGTATTGTAAATAATATTAAACTAAAAAATGATTGAAGGTTTTCTGAATAAATTGAAAGTGAAATATAATTTATTATTTCACCAATTCCTATAACCCTAAATTCAAGGAAAGACATGTCAAATAAAGTCTTTGGACTTTCAATAACATATTTTGGCCAAGCCAAATGATAAGCATAACTATCAGCATCATTAATTGGATATAAAGAAATTACTAAGTATGTGAAAAAATATAAATAAAATAAATAATTATAATATTTATTCTCAAAAATAAAAAATTTGAATGACTTAAAATTTAATAAATTTGTTTTTCCAAGATATAAAATATAGATTGAAAATAAAAAAGTTATTAAAAAAAATATTTGAATTAGAATATAAACTTTAATTTTAAAAAATAATAATATGAATATGAAAGCATTTATAAAAATAAAACTAATTAAATACTCTTCTAAATTTGGTTTATTTTTAAAAATTTTAAAAAAAAAATAAGAAAATGTTATTGAATAAGCTATTATAAAAATAGGAGGAGATAAAACATTAATTATAAAATTCATACTAATTTATATATTAAAGTTCATTTTTATTAATACTAATAATTAACATATTTATGCTAACATTATTTAGAAACTCTTCTTTGGAAAAAATTGTTAAATCTAATTTAGTTTTGCTAGCATTTGCGATTAGATTTATTGATAGATTTAAATTTCTTTTTTTACCATTTGAAACTGAATGGAATGCATTCAAATATATTAGTATTAATAAAAATGAATTAATTTTAGATATAGGGGGACATTTAGGAGAATCAATTTTCTTATTTTCAAAATATTATCCAGATAATAAAATTTACTCTTTTGAACCTATAGATTTTTTATATAAAAAAATTTTAAAAAATTTCGAAAATAAAAATACAAAAGTATTCAATTATGGTTTTTCAGATAAAAAAGAAAATAAAATCTTTTTTCCTGTCATAAATAATTATCCAATATCTTTATGGGCCGCATCATCAAGAGAAAAATTAATAAATAGATTAAGAGAATATACTTATATAAAAAATTTTAAAATAGTCTCAAAAAAAGTTAAATATAAAAAAAATTTTAACACTCAAGACAAAGTGGCAATTATTAAAATTGATGTTGAAGGTTACGAGCATGTATGCCTAAACGCTTTAAAAAAAATTATTTTAAGAGACAAACCAATTTTATTCATTGAATATAATAAAGAAAATCACAAACAAGTAAAAACCTTCTTAAGTAAAAAAAAATATAAATGTTATTTTTTTAAAAATAATGAAAAAAAATTAATAAGAGTAAATAATATTGAAAATTTTAACAAAAAAATTAAAAGAAGAAAAAGGGCAGTAAACTTCATATATTCTGTCAATAAAATTAATTATAGAAAATTACTTTGAGAATAAAAAAACATTTTCATTTTTCTCAACCAACTTAAAATTTTTCTTAATAAGATAGTCATTTATATAATTTAATCTTTTTGTCTCGAAATGATTTTCTAATAATATTTTTTTACAATTTGATAACCAAGTATTATTTTTTGTAAGAACTTCTAATTCAGCTCCTTCGATATCAAGAACTAGTTGAAAATTTTCTAAATTAAAATCTTTTATTATTTTATTAATATTAGTGGTTTTGACTTTAATACTCTCAGTTTTTTTGAAATTATAATCTAATACTTCTTTAGAAATTGTATTTGCCATTGAACTTTCAAATTTTTGAAACTCAACTATCTGATTGGCTTCATCAGATAAAGCATAATTAAGTAGAAAAAAATCGTCATTTATTAAATTATTTATCTTAAAGTTGTTTTTGATAATATTATTAAGTCTTTCATTTGGCTCCAATATAATTAATTTTTTACTTTTTATTTTTTTTTTTATATACATTGAAATTAGGCCAATCCCACCTCCGGCCTCAATTACATCTAAGTTATCATCTAGAGAATGAATTAACTTTCTCTCTTTTTTCTCGTAAAGATCATGAAACATTAAAAATTTTGAAATATTGTCAAATTTTTGATCAATTCTATAAATAAAATCATTATTCTTAAAATTTATTTTGTTTTTGTATAAGTATGATATTACCTTTATCAGAGGTAAGAAAACTTTGAATTTTATAAAATAATAATAAAATTGCATGTCTAAAAAAATAAGTATTTGTATCCCTGTTCTTAATGAAGCAGCAAATATCGATTTAATTTATAATGAGATTTCTAAAATTATCAATGAATATAAAGGACAGTATATTTTTGAATTTATTTTCACTGATAATAACAGCTCTGATGGTACATTTGAAAAAATCAAAATTTTAAAAAAAAATTTTATTCAAAATATTGAATTAAAGGCTTTCCAATTTTCAAAAAATATAGGTAAAGAAAAATCTTTATATTATGGTTTTTCCAAAGCATCTGGAGATGCTGTAATTCAAATTGATGCTGATCTAGAAGATCCACCTTATTTAATTAAAGATTTTATAAAGAAATGGGAAGAAGGATATAAAATTGTTTATGGTATTAGAAAAAAAAGAAAAAATGACTCATTTAAATTTTTAAGATTTTTGTTTTATAGAATTTTGAATATTATAAGCTCAAATAATTTTCCTTTGGATGCTGGAGATTTTAGATTATGCGACAAAGAAGTGATTAAAGAAATCTTAAAAGTTAATGATGAGGATCCATATTTAAGAGGTCTAATTTCATCTATTGGATTTAGCCATATTGGAGTAGAACATGATAGAAATTATAGAGTTAAGAACAAATCAAAGTTTAATTTTTTTTCTTATTTTAATAATGCAATTAATGCAGTTGTTAATCATTCAATTATGCCATTAAGGATTGCGAGCTTTTTGGGTTTTGCAGTTTTTTTTTTATGCTTCGTCCTTACACTTTTTTATTTCATTAGCTTTTTTATATCAGACAGTCACGAGCCAGGCTTTACAACACAAACAATATTAATATTAACTGGAATTTCATTAAATTCATTATTTTTGGGGATTCTTGGTGAATATGTTGGTAGGATAACTAGACATATAAAAAAAAATGATATGTTTGTTATAAAAGATAAAATTATCTAAACAAATTTGTCCACTTATGTTTTGCTCTCCACTGTTTTTCAATTTCTAACTTATCTTTTAAAGTATCCATACAGGCCCAATAACCTGTATGCTTGTAAACATTAATTTGTTTTTTTTTAATTAATTTTTGTATTGGCTCATGCTCAAAAAAGGTTCTAGAATTTTTTATGTAACTAAATATTTTATAATTTAGACAAAATATCCCAGCATTTATCCAATTTTTTGTATCTTTTTCATTTCTTTTCTTTTCATTAAAACTGATTAGTTTGTTACCTTTACAAAATGCAAGACCAAATCTATTCTTTGGTTTTACAATAGTCATTGTTGCTATTTTATTATTTTTTAAATGAAATTTTCTCAATTTTTTTAAGTTTAAATCAGCAACTCCATCACCATACACCATAAAAAAATTATCATCTTTTTCAAATTTGTTTTTTATTTTTAATAATCTTCCACCAGTGCCCGAGTTTAATCCAGTTTTGCAGAAATTTATTTTAATATTTTTTAATTTTCCACTTTTTATGAATAGAAACTTTTTTTTTTTATTAAATTCAAACTTTAGTCTATTTTTTTTTACATAATCAAAAAAATATTTTTCAATTAGTTTACCTTTATATCCTAAGCATATAAAAATTTCGTCCACATCATATTTTTTTAAGTATAATATTATTAATAAAATTATTGGTTTGTTTAGGATATTTACTAGTGGTTTTGGCTTGATTCTTGTTTCTTCGAACAATCGTGAACCCGCTCCTCCAGCCAAGATAATACTTTTCATTAAATTTTTAAATATTGTTTAAGTTGTCTTTCAGAAAATAATTTATCTTTTTTAGTAAAAAAATTTTTGTACCATTCCGCAGTTAAAATTAAAGATTTATTAATATCTAATTTATTTTTAATATTTAATTTCCTAATTTTTTTTGTTTCTAACGTTAAATATTTTTTTTCGAAATTATTATGTTTATTAACTTTATAATTTATTTGTGCTTCAAAAAAACCATTAATAATTTTCAATATTTCTATAACGTTAAACATCTTTTTTTGAGATGGCCCAATGTTCCAATTTTCAAAATTATTTTTACCAAAAGTTTTTTGAGAAATTTTTAAGTATGCATTTATTACGTCAAATATGTGTTGCCATGGTCTTATATGTTTCGGATTTCTTATTATTAATTTTTTTTTTTTATAAATAGAGATAAATATATCTGGAATAAGTCTAAAATTCGACCAGTCACCACCACCAATAATATTTCCAGCCCTGAAAGTGTTCATAGATAATTTATCTTTTAAATAACTTTCATAATATGAGCGTGAAATTATTTCAGCACAAGCTTTTGAAGCACTATAAGGATCATCACCTCCAAGATTATCATTTTCGGTAAATTTTTTTTTCTTATTTGTATTTTTATATACCTTATCTGTAGTTATAATATTAAGTTGAAATCTCTTCTTTATATTTAAGTCTTTTAAAATTTGTAATAAATTTAAAGTTCCCAACGTATTTACACTAAATGCTCTAATTGGGTCTTTAAAACAATCAATTACTATAGGTTCTGCAGCTAAATGGAATATTATATCTGGTTCATTTGATTTAATAAATTTTTTTAGCCGATTTTTATTTAGTATATTACCTTCGTAAAAATTTATATTTTTATGTAATTTTAAATAATTAAAAATATAATTATTATCTTTTTTTAATGAATATCCACTTATATTTGCCCCATATAATCTTAACCAAATTATCAACCAGGATCCCGTAAATCCTGAGCAACCAGTAATTAAAACTTTTTTATTTTTCCAAAACTTCTTCATTTTTTCACTATAAAGACTAAATGTTATAATTATATTAAATTAAATGGTAATAAAATAAAAATGGATAAAAATATAAAAGTTTTTAATTTAGACGCATACTTGTTCCTGATTTTTATTACATTTGCAAATTTTATTTATTGTTTACTTTTTACGCTTAAATTTCCATCAATAATTGACGAAAACTATAATTATATTCTTTCAAACCTTGGATTTAATTATAGCGAAATGATGGATAATTTGCTTAAAAAAAATAATTTAGAAGCAACATATTTTGATACGACTTTTTATGTATCAAGGATGCCTTTAATTCCATTAGTATTGAAATATTTGTATTTTTTTGTTTCTGAAAATTTTTTTGTCATTCATTTAATTAAAAATTTAACTTTTTCTCTAATAATTTTCCTTTTGTTAAAGAATATATTTGTAAAAAAACCTTTTTTTTATTTAATTCTTTTTTTATTATTTTTAAATCCTCATAACTTATGGGTTTCACTATCATTCAATTTTGAGGAAGGCCTTTTAAATTTTTTATTAATTATTCTTTTTCTAATAATAATTTCTGATATAAAATTTAAGCTATATTTAATCTCTATTACTTTATTATTTTTATTTTTTTTAAAATCTTCTATGTTTTTTTTATGCGCTGCTTTAGCAGCTTATTTCTCAATATTATTCATAAAAAAAAAAGAAATAACATATCTCCTTCCATTGATTTTTCTTATTATTGGTAAAATTATTTGGGGCACCTATTCATATAATAAGACAGGTTTCTTTGCATATGGAACAAAATCAGTATCATTTAACTCATTTACTTTAAATCATGCATACAATAAAGAATTTACTAAAATTTACCCAAAAATTAGCCCTGATACATTAAGTGAGAAAATTGAAAATTCCTTGCCGGACAATATGGAAAAAAATGAATGGGCAATAAATGAATTTTATTTTAAAAAAAGTATAAATTACTTAAAAGAAAATCCTTCTGACATTATTTTAGGAATTTCAAAAAAACTTTATGTCGTTTTTTTATATCCTTTCAAAGACTCACAATTCCCTGATATTAATGGAATTGTAAAAAACGAAATTAGATTTTCTGGAATTATAAATAAATTATTTTTTTTAGGTATAATTTATATGCTGCTTTATAATATTATAAAATCAAACATTGATTTAAAAAATAAACAGTTAAATTTAATTTTTTTTATTTTGCTTTTATTTTATTTCTTTCCATACATGGTTGGTTTCATTTATTCAAGGCATTGCACAGGAGCTTATATGATTTCATATATTTATTTAATATTTTCTATTCAAGAAAAATATAATAGGTCATCTTTTATTAATAAAAAAATAAATGCTATATATTCAAGATATTTTTAATTTTTATAAAACTCCAAATCTTTTAGAAGAATTAATACCTTCTTTATCAAATTTGTACGGTTTAATTATTGTTTGCTTATTAAGCTTTTCATTTATTATGAAATCTTTTTTAATAAATTATAATACACATTATACTGAGAGATTTTGTTTAGGCTGGTCTTTGTTTTCATTCTATTTTTTTTGTTTAAATAATATTTTTGGAGTAAGTTTATCCATATTAGGATATTTTTATTCTTTTTTTCTTATTTTAATCACAATAATTCTTTACAAAAAAAATTTATTTTTTTTAAATTTTAAAAAAAAAATAAAAAATAATTATGAACTGCTATTATTATTACCAATTATTTTTATCTTAACTTCATCTAATATTAAAGAATGGGATTCTTTTGCGTTTTGGCAACCTACTGCTGTGTATCTTACAGAAAATTTTGAATTTCCTAAATCAGATTTTTGGCACCAAAAACATCCTTATTCAACTGTTTTAATATATTTTTATTCTAATTTTCTGGGAGGGGGCATACTTGAGAATATACCATCTCTTTTCAATTTGATAATTTTGATTTTATTCTATTTTTCCTTAAAAGATTATTTTTTAAACAACAAATTATTTTACCTACCACTTTTATTGTTAATTTTTTTTAATCCTATTCTTATTAATTCTAAAACGTATACAAATTATGCGGATAATAGCCTAGCGTTTATGCTTTTTGTGATAATTAATTTTTTATATAGAAAAAATTTTTTTATCGAAAATAAAAAAATATTAATAAGTAATTTTGAAATTTTATATTTATTTTCTTTTGTAAGTCTTTTAACGAGTATCAAAAGTTCTGGGTTTATTTTTTTTTTAATATTTCTTTTATCGTATTTACTAGTTTTCTTTACACCATTAATAAATTATTTAAAAAAAGATTTAAAAATTGATAAAATTATACTGATTTTATCTCTTTTTATCCCATATATTTTATGGAGAATTTATATTTCAGATTATTTTAATGGTTTAAATTTTTTTAATCATGGATTTAGAATTGAAATTCTTCCCATAACTTTAAATTCAATTTTTATACAAATCTTAGAAAGAAAATTTTTTTTTATAAATGTATTTTTTTTATTTGTTTTTTATTTTTATATGAAAAGTATAAAAATTAGAAATTTACTCAAAATCGTTTTATTAATATTTGTTTTTTATAATTTATTTTTAATAATTTCTTATTTAACACATTTCTCTTATGGTGAAGCAAAATCAGCAACTTCTTATTGGCGTTATAATTTTCAACTAAGTTATTTAATTTTATTTTGTGATATAATTATATTATGCAACTATCAAAATAAATTTTCAAAACTAATTAATAAAAATTTGTCTATAAAAAAATTAATCCCAATTTCAACAATAATAATACTACTTTTGTCACCTTTTATTTTAATAAAAAAAATTAGATATGATATATTTCAGCCATCTCTAGCCATTGTTAAAAACCGTGACAAATTTTTTGAAGAAGTACAAATAAATGCTAATTCTAAAATATTCTTAATTTCAAATAATCCTCAGATAAATAAAAAAATTTATTCTTATTATCTAAATACACAAATAAATTATAGTAAAAAGGTAGATTATATAAAAAGTGTTACATTTAAAGATTATGCAAATGACAATTATAATATAAAAAAATTTGATTTTTTAATTGAGTATTTTGATAATAAAAATATGCAGAATTGTTATAAATTTAATGATTGTTTATTAATTAAAATAAAAAATTTAAATAGTCTTGAAGAATACAAATTTAATTATTTTTGAAAACCATATATCCTTTATATTTCTCTATTCTAATATTAATTTCATATGGACTACAGAGAGGTTTGTCATACATACAAAATCCATTATTCTCCTTATATAATTTAATCCCATTAATAACTTTCACTGAATAATTCTTAGATTTTATATTATCATCCTTATGTGAATAATATCTTGGAAATGGATAATTTGTATAAAAATCTGTATTTATAATTCTCAAAGAATTTTTAATTAAAAATATAGAAATTAAAAAAATAAGAATAGAAATAAAAAAATTTTTTAAAAAAACTGATTCCAAAAATTTTCTTTTACAACAAAAATTTGCAAATGTTATTGATAATAAACTAATTATTATAGAGTATCCGTATCTGTAGGTTGGTATTTTGATAAACCACAAAAAAAAAGCTGATATTAATATTAAATTAAGAATTTTATAATTTTTATATATTCTTATTTTTAAGTTTTCTGATTTAAAAAATATAACTCCATAAATTAAAATTAAAAAAAATATATAAGGTAAAAGAATTTCTTTTTGATTGGTTTGTTTTTTTATCCAGGTTTTAAACCAATTAAAATCACTTACAAAATATGATTGGCTATTTTCAAATCTTTTAGCGTAGTTTGGCCAACTTTTTGTAAAAGCTTCATTTTCTAATGATACCTCTTTCACTTTCTTAATATCAGTCCACTCTAAGCTTTCTATACAAGAAAACGATATAGGATAAATTAAACATCCTGAGACTAATATATTCTTCATTAACCAAAGTAATCCAAAACAAATTGCAAAATAAGTTTTTAAATTCTTTATTATCTTTTTTAGATTAATTTTTTCATAAAAAATAAAAGGTAATAAGATTACAAAAAACATTGTAATTTTATTAAGAATTATAAAAACTCCTAAATTTAATAAAAGTACAAATTCATCATTTTTTATTTTTGATCTAAAATTTAATATTTCAGAAATTAAAAAAAATGTTAAGAAATGTGTTGGAGCATCATTCCCAAATTCTCCGTATCTATTCATTTTAAAGCAAATATATGCAAATACTCCAATCAAATAAAAAAAATGGAAATTTAACTCATTAATTCTTATGTATTTAATGATTCGATAAGAAAAATTAATTAAAACAGCGCACGCTATAATAGCCGAAGGAAAAATAATTCCATTTATGCCATACAACAAATTGTTATTAATGGCTGAAAGATACTGTATAATTGAAATGTGACCAAATCTATAATGCAGGTTACTTAAGCCAAAAATTATTTTTTGCTCATTTAAAATGTTTGTATAAGGCAGATGATATAGACCTGCATCTGGTCTGTAAGTATGGCTACCAAATAAAAGTAATAATAATATAAAACAAGAAAGAATTAAAAATAGAAAAAATTCTTTTTTTAAAAAATATTTTCTTTTAAAGAAAAGAATAAAAAAAGATAAAAAAAAAATAATAGAATTTAAATTTTTGCTTAAAGGTGAAAAAAAATTTATTAATAAAGAAATAAAAGATAAAATAATACATCCATAAATTAATAACTTTGAATAATATTCAAAATTTACATCTTCAGGCTTTTTAAAAACAGCACCAACAGCAGTAAAGAAAATTACTGTTAAAATACTTGAAAAGACGATATCAAACATAATTAATTAAATTTTATATGAAATTGACAGTAATAATTCCAGTTTATAATGAAGAAAAAACAGTTGAAAAATTAATAAATACCATAAACTCCCTTAAGTTTAATTTCACAATTGAAATAATAGTAATTGATGATTGTTCAAATGATCGCTCTAGAGAAATTATAAATTCATTAGGTAGTAAAGTTGATAAAGTATTATTTCATAAAAAAAATTATGGAAAAGGTGCAGCAATAAATAGTGCCAAAAAATTTATCACTGGAGAATATGTTATAATTCAAGATGCGGATTTGGAATATAACCCCAATGATTACAAAAAAATGTTGGATTTTATGAAAAATAATAACTTAAAAGTAGTATATGGATCACGAGTTTTAAATAAAAATAAGTACGAAAATAGTCAAAATTTTAGCCATATAATTAGAATTTGGGGGAATATTTTTTTAACTATGTTTTCAAATTTTATTAATAAACAAAATTTAACAGACGCTCATACGTGTTATAAAATGTTTCAAAGAGATTTATTTATGTCTTTAAACTTAAGTGAGAAAGGCTTTTCTTTTTGCCCCGAGGTAAATACTAAAATATCTAACTTAAATATCGAGATAAAAGAGGTTTCAATAGATTATAATGGAAGAACTTACGATGAAGGAAAAAAAATAAAGTCAATCGACGCACTTTATGCAATTATTGCAATTTTAAAATATAAATTTTTTAAAAAAAAATGAAATCTATAAAATTTAGATTGGTAAAAATAATAGAAAAAATACCTTTTATTCAGTTGTTTATTTACAATAATTTAAATAAGTTTAAATTTTTATTACCACATGACAAAGATTATCATGCTTTAGAACTTATATTTAAAAAAGAGGAATCAAGATCTTTTTTAGATGTGGGAGGAAATAATGGGGTATCAACTTTGGGTTTTAGACAATTAGGTTATAAGTCAAATAAAATTATTATTTTTGAACCAGATCCTTTTTTAATTAAAAAATATTTAAATAATATTAAAAATAAATATAAAAAAATATCTATATTTAATTTTGGTTTATCTTTTAAGAATTCAAATGAATATATCTATCAAGCTTATTACAAAGAAAAACACTTTCATTTTAATAACAGTTTTGATTTAAAATATATTAGATCCAAACTAAAACATAATTATCCAGATAAATTTAAAAGCTTCAAAATAAAAAAAAAAAAACTTTATTTAAAGAATTATGATCAGATGAATTTTAATGAAAATGTATGTTTTATAAAAATCGATGTTGAAGGATTTGATCATTTAGTCATTTTAGGAATGAAAAAATTAATCAAAAAATTTCTACCAGTATTTCTAATAGAATATAATCATTCTAATTTTCTTAAAATATATAATATTTTGTGTAAAAACTACTATTGTTATAGATACCTTTTTGATAAAAACAAATTATTAAAATTAAATATTAAAAATATCAACAAATTAAAAAAAGGAATTATAACAATAGATAATTATAATAAAAATAGCATAAATGTCTTTTTTATTCCAAAAAAATTTAAAATGTTAAAATAAACATTCCAAAGATATGAACATAAAAAATAGGAAAATATTTTTAGCGGGGCATAATGGACTTGTAGGATCAAACATTCTTAAATTATTAAAAAAAAAAAAATTTAAAAAAATTATTACAGTTGAGAAAAAAGATTTAGATTTAAGAGATCAAAAGAAAGTTAATTTATTTTTTAAAAAAAAAAAACCATATGCAGTGATAAATGCAGCAGCCCTAGTAGGTGGAATTAAAGTTAATTCTGAGAGAAGAGGAGAATTTATTTATGACAACTTAGTTATACAAACAAATCTTATACATGGAGCTTACCTAAGTAATGTCAATAATTTCATTTTTTTAGGATCTAGTTGTATTTATCCAAGAAATACCACTCAACCAATAAAAGAAAGTCAACTTTTGACAGGTGAACTAGAAAAAACCAATGAACCTTATGCTATAGCAAAAATTGCAGGCTTAAAACTTTGTGAAAGTTATAATTTTCAATTTAAAACTAACTATAAATGCTTGATGCCATGTAACACATATGGTCCAAATGATAACTATGATCTTTCATCTTCACATTTTTTACCTGCATTGATTAAAAAAGTACATAATTGTAAAAAAAATAAATCAAACGAATTGGTATTGTGGGGTACGGGGAAACCAAAAAGAGAGACTATATATGTTGAGGATTTAGCAGATGCATGTATTTACTTTTTGAATAAAAAGACCAAAGAAACATTAATTAATATTGGTAGCGGTTATGAACTTACAATTTTACAGTATGCTAAAAAAATTTGTGACTATTTTAAAATCAAACCAAAAATAAAGTTTATAAAAAAAAATTTAGATGGAACACCAAGAAAAATTATAAATTCGTCTATAGCAAGAAAATATGGCTGGAAAAGCAGTACGAGCTTTTCAAAAGGTTTAAAAATTACAATTGAGGATTTTTTAAAAAATGAAAGTAAATAACCTATCAGTATTGATACCATGTTATAATGAAAAAGAAACAATCATAAGTGTAATTGATAAAGTACAAAGTCTTAAATTTATTAATAAAGAAATTATAATTGTAGATGATGGATCTACTGATGGCACAAGAGAGTTATTAAGAGAAAGATTGAATGCAAAAAAGCAAGTAAACGAAAAAATAATATTTCATGATAGAAATTCTGGAAAAGGTGCTGCGATTAAAACAGCCTTGAAAAATGTCACGTTTGATCATGCTGTTATTCAGGATGCGGATTTAGAGTATGATCCAAGTGACTATATTTATTTATTAAAACCTTTTGAAGAGGCAGATGCTGATGTTGTTTATGGATCTAGATTTTTGGGCGGAAGTGGTTATGTGAGGTTACATTTTTTTTGGCATACTGTAGCAAATAAAATACTCACTTTTTTATGTAATATGATGGTAAATTTGAATATGACAGATATGGAAACTGGATACAAAATGTTTAAAACAAAACATGTGGTAAATTTGGATCTTAAAGAAAAAAGTTTTGGCATAGAACCTGAGCTCACAATTAAACTAGCAAAAGAAAAATTAAAATTTTTTGAAGTCGCAATATCTTACAATGGTAGATCTTATGAAAAAGGAAAAAAAATTGGTTTAAAAGATGCATTTATAGCAATATATTGTATTTTTAGATATTCTTTGTTTAAATAAAATCCATGAGTTTTATATTGGGAATTTCTGCTTTTTATCATGATAGTGCTGTTGCTCTTTTTAAAAATGAAAAGCTTATTTTTGCAATTCAAGAGGAAAGATTGTCAAGAAAAAAGCATGATCATCGTTTTCCTAAAAATTCTATAAAGTTAGCACTTGAAAAATATAATTTAAAATTAAACCAGATAGAAGCAATTGTTTTTTATGAAAAACCTCTTGTTAAATTCGATAGATTAATTGAATCCTATGTACATTATGCTCCTAGAGGTATTAAATCTTTTCTTAAGTCCATGCCAATCTGGTTAAAAGAAAAGCTATATCAAAAAAAAATTATTTTCGATGAATTAAAAAAAATAGATAGTAAATTTAATGATAAAAATAAAATTCACTTTTCAGAACATCATTTGAGTCACGCAGCAAGTGCATTCTACTCAAGTAATCTAGAAAATGCTGCAATTTTGGTTGCTGATGGAGTCGGTGAGTGGGTTACAACCACAATAGCTCATGGTAAAAATGACAAGATTGAAATTTTAGAGGAATTAAATTTTCCACATTCACTTGGTTTATTCTACTCAGCTTTTACCTATTATCTTGGTTTCAAAGTAAACAGCGGGGAATACAAAGTAATGGGATTAGCTCCGTATGGCAATCCTATATATTCTAAATTAATTAAAGAAAATCTTATCTCTATAAATGAGGATGGCTCCTTTAAATTAAATATGAAATATTATAGTTTTGTGACTGATCTTAAAATGACTAATAAAAAATTTGATGATTTATTCGGAAAAAAAAGAAGAGAATCAAATGAAAACTTAGAAAATTTTCATTTTGATGTAGCCGCTTCAGTGCAAGATGTTCTGGAAGAAATTTTATTATTAATTTGTAAAAAAATAAAAAAAATGAAAATCTCAGATAACTTGTGTTTAGCCGGCGGAGTTGCATTAAACTGCGTTGCAAATTCAAAAATTTTAAATTCAAATTTATTTGATGAAATTTATATTCAACCTGCAGCTGGTGATGCAGGTGGAGCTATAGGTGCAGCACAAAATTACTTATTTTTAGTGAAAAAAGTTAAAAGAAATATAGAAAAAAATAAAGATTATATGTCATTTTCTTACTTAGGAAATGAATTTACCGATGATGAAATAGAGAGAACATTGTTTGATTATAAAGCTGAATTTGAAAAATTAAGTGAAAATAAATTGAATGAAAAAGTTTCCGATCTATTAATAAAGGGTAATATAGGCGGTTGGTTTCAAGGAAAAATGGAATTTGGACCAAGATCACTTGGGAATAGATCAATTATTGGAGACCCAAGATCAAAAGATATGCAAAAAAAATTAAATCTTAAGATAAAATTTAGAGAAAGTTTTAGACCTTTTGCACCCTCTATAAGAATAGAAAATTTAAAAGATTGGTTTTTATTTTATAAAGAAAGTCCATATATGCTTTATGTTTCTCAAATTAATGAAAAAAAGAAAACTATTGGGAGTGACAATATCTATAACCTTAAGGGATTGGATAAACTTTATTTTGAAAGATCAGAAATTCAAGCTGTTACACATGTAGATTTCTCAGCAAGGTTACAAACAGTTTCTAAAACCTCAAATAAAAGATTTCATAATTTATTGTCAGCATTCTATGAAAAAACTGGCTGTCCAGTTTTAGTTAATACTTCTTTTAATGTTAGAGGCGAACCTATAGTTAATTCACCCAAAGATGCATATAATTGCTTTCTTGGTACTGAGATGGATTTTTTAGTAATTGGAAATTATTTGTTAAAAAAAAATCGTCAAGATCAAAAATATTTTAACAATTACAAAAATTATTTTGAGTTAGATTAATTTATAATCATATCAATTGTTTATTATTTGTAATAAATAACAATGATGCAATTTTAAATTATTATCAAGATTTAATTTTCTGTTTACGAATTTTTCGGTTCAACAGTCAATAGGCCAATGGTGGCCTTTGTTTCTAAAAAAATAATTAATTTACCTAAATCCTCTGAATATTTCATATCTCTAATTCTTTGATGAAGTCTTAGAATATTTTCATTTATTATTTCTTTATAATTTTTGTCAAAAGTTAAATGATGTAGCGACATATCTCCCTCATTGATATTATTTCCTAAAGCACCAATAAAAAATTCTAAATTCGTTGTATTTAGAAAATTATCTGGTGTTTTTTGTATTTCAGTTACTCCAATTGATGGTACCCAATATTTAAAAGGTTCTAGAAATCCATAATCTGAGTGAGATTTATTTAAAGGTGCTAATTTATAATCTGGACAATCATATCCTTTTTTACCTTCCATCTCAAATTTTTCTTTACAATGATGTTCACCATATGAAGAAATTGGCCAACCAAAATTTTTAACTTCGTTGTCACTTAAATTATTAATATTAATTTCATCTCCTCCAACTGGACCATGCTCTGCAGAAACTAATATGTTCTTACTTTTATCATAGTAGAGTCCTTGAGGGTTTCTGTGACCTTTAGATACGATGGTAGCTTTTTTATTTTCTAAATTTATCAATAATATTTTTCCAAGATGATTTTTCTCATCCTGAGGTGCTGGCCAGTAATAGTAATCGCCATGGGTAAATAAAATATGTTCATTGTCGTATTTAACCATTTTTCCTCCAGAACTATGAGGATTAAAAAAATAAATTCCACTGTCTTTATTTGCACAGTTGACTGGCTCAAACAGTTTATTGAATATTAAATATTCAAAGTTAATATCTGCTTCAATAATTGATGTATTATAGCATTCATTTACATTGTTAGAATAAGAGAGATAAATTTTATTACCTATTATTAAAAGATCTTTTATACCAACATCACTTTTCTTATAAACTCTTTTGTCAGTTATAAGTTCTGTAATATTAGATCTGATAATATTAGCACTAAATTTATCTTTATTAAATTTTGAATTATCAATACTAGATATAATGCCATCGCCAGTAACCAAGATAGTTTTTTTATTATATTGATCAATATAAGCAGATGTTCCTAGTAAAGCCCCATCATGTTTACCGTTAAATAAAAGATTAGTATCAAATAACTCCAAATTATATTTAAATTTTTTTAAATCAAAATTTAATGTTTCTTCTTTTTTAAAAGGTATAGTTTTTATCTCTCCACTTCTATATTTTTTAATTGTATCTACAGATATTTGCGATCTAAGTTCTTCTATTTCTTTTCTATTTGAATTTAACTCTCTTTTTAAAAAATCATTTGATTCTCTTTCTCTCTCAATTAATGTCTTATACCTAGCAATAGGAAAAAGATTTTGTTTAATTTTGTATCGTGTCTTTGGATCTATATTTTCTCTTAAAAAGACGACCAATTGATTTTCACTATTAGGATCTGCAGAAATTATTTTATTAATGAAGAAGTAACCAAATATTACAAAAAATATTGTTATTAATATTTTAAATTTCATCAAATAATAAACCCAATTAATTAGTATTTAGCCATGATAAACATCAAAGAAATTAGACTTATAATTGAATACTAAAGGTCTTAAAACATGACAATTTGACTTTAATTCAATTAACTTAGCTTTTTTAATCTCTAAAATTTTTAATTCGTTTGCAGAAAAGTCATATCTTTCTTTTTCCAAATAAACTACTATCTTCCCATTTGTTGGATTGCATATTATTACTTCTGTTTTGTCAAACTTAGAAATATTATTTTGAACTTTATAGGATATATTAGGAAAAAAAGAAGTTTTATAGAAATCTTTCACAATTTTGCCATCGCTTTTTGAGGTAGTTAACGAATTACCATGAACATAAGAAAAGAAATTATTGTCTCTTGTGAAACCCAAGTAACATCTGTTATTTAGAATTACATTAATATCTTTTGTTGCATTTTCATGAAAAATATTAAATGTACCGTAATCTTCCAATCCACCAAAAAAGTCTTTATTAATTAAAATTTCATTAGAGTTTTCTAAATCATTTAGTTTAATTTTCGTTAGGTAATTATTTTTTTTATCAAAGAATATAATATTAATTATTGTATGGTCCATTTTATAAAAAAATTTAAGTATGTCTGTGAACTTAAAAATTGTTTTAAAATTTTTATCAGTACGCCACAAAAAACTATCAGATACCGATGAATATAAATAATTATTTAAAATATCCCAGTTTACGGTTGGTTTAATATTTAGTTTATTTCTTATATAAATAGATAAATTATTTCTTTTTATAAATTTATAAATTTTCATATTTATTTATTATTTCAACAAAATTTTTTTTCAACTCGTTTGCTTTCATAAATCCTTCTTTCCCTTTTATATATAACTGTAAAGGATGAGTATGTTCTAGGGATATATTATTTTCTATTTCATTTAAAAATATAGGTATTCCCAAATATCCATACGAAAAGAAAAAAGTGTTTTTATTAATATATTCCTTATTAATTTTAACAAAGTTTGTTAGGTTTGTTTTTAATTCGAATTTATCTAAAATTTTACTATTTTCATAATCAATTAAGTAGCCAAAAAATTTTTCTATTACAGGTTTAAAAAAGATATTCTTAAAAATTATATAATTTTTATCACTTTTCCTATTTAATAAAGTTTCTAAGGAAGATAGGATATTTCCTTTTTTAAGTGTCATTTCATGAGGATATTCTGATTGGTATGAGGAAAAACCACCTTCCTGATTTTTTATCAGTAAATTAGATCTGAAGGCAGGCTCTGTATCAGTAAAGTTATCTATCACTTCAAGATTTGATTTGTTAAATTTAAAATCTTTATTTTCAGAGATGAAGTATATTTTATCATTTGATAGATTGGAATTAACATAAAAAAATTCTTTATCTTGATCTGTTTTAACTTCTTCTAAAACCCATCTGCTCTGATCTGCTATTAAAGAATATAAATTTAATTTTGAAGATGGTAGAGACTTATTCTTAAATTTTGGAATAGTTAACTCTGATTTATATTCATTATTATCTACTGAAAAAAAATAATTCATTAAATTTTAATATTTTTCTAATTCTGTTACTTTTTTTATTATTTCATTTGCAACAAGTTCATATCCTTTTGCATTAGGATGCCCGTACGATCTGAATGGATACAATGATAAAACATCATGGTATTCGTTAAAAATATCAGTTATATTTATCAGATTGATATTTGCTTTTTTAATTTCGCTTATAACATATCTACGTCTTTTTAAAAAAGGGTCATCATAAGCATAACTTTCGAAACTTGGCATATATACAAAAATTAGTTTCGAATTGTTATTAATTAACAATTTTTCGACTTTTTTAATTATTTTGAAAAAATATCTTTCATGATTTGGATATCTATCAATTATTCTATTTCTTATATTATTAAATTTTAGATTATTTTTTTTTAATTTTATATTTGTTTCTAATTTATTATTAGAATTGTTAGTTTTCTCGTAAATATCTGTTTTTTTTAACTTATTATTTCTAATATCTTTTTCTTTATCTAATTTCTTATAAAAAATATCCATAATATATCTATCAACATTACTTTGTTTTTGTAAAATATTTTGGTGAAAATTTTCATCATAATAATATTTTTGTAAAATATTATTTGTGCTTTCAAATCTTAAATCATCCAAATCATTTTGTTCAGAAAATATCCATATTACATAAGGAGTATTTGCTTTTTTATAATACTCTTTAAATCTAGCATACTCTATCATTGGTCCACTACTAATATATCCCAGATTTAAAACATTAAATTTATTATTAACTCTTCCTGCAATTGTAAATTTATTTTCTACACAAGCCCCGTGAGTGTAAGAGTCACCTATTAATAAAATTTTATTATTTCTATCCCAATTTTTATCTAAATTGTTAAAACCATATCTATCAGAAAAATATTCAATATAAGTTCCAGTTTCGTTGCACAATATTGATTGAGACATCGATTTACCTGCAAGTGGTAAAAATTTGTGGTTCAAACCAATATAATGATCTGTTGGAACAGCCACTATTATGTTATCAATATCTTTTTTTCTATCTAAATAATAAGAATATTTATCCCTTGTATCAAATTTCTCATCTCTTGGTATTTTAAAGCTTTGCTCAAAAACATTTTTTTCTAATTTGATGTAATTTAATGCTATCTCAACAAAAAAAAGACTTAAAAATAATGAAAAAAATACTATGTAAGATTTAATTAATGCATCTTTGCTTTTTATAATGAAAAAAAATATTGTAAAAAAAATTGTTAAAAAAATAAATATAAAATAGTATTTTTCGTAATATATAAATCTATAACCATTGTATATGTGCTTATCAAAATATGTTAAAGTTATCAAAAAAAATAATGATATAGATAGAGGTAAAATCCTTAAAATGAACATTAGAGTAATATTTAACAGATCATATTTTTTCATCAAATCTTATTTAAATATTTTAAAAGTAAACAATTTATATGAATAACAGAACCAAAATATCGAAGGATTTTGCAATAGTTTTTGGTTTCATATTTTTTGTTTTAATGACGATTTGTCTATATAAAAATCTTTTTGCTTACAGCATTATATTTTTTTGTTATTTTTAACTATCGTTTACCTTTTGATAAAAAATGTAAACTATTTATTCTCAATTGCTATGATTTGGAGAAAGTTTGGTTTTTTTATAGCAAAATTTATGTCTCCAATAATACTATATTTATTCTATATATCTATTTTTGTTCCATTCTCATTATTTATTAAAATTTTCTTAAAAGACATATTGGACACTAAATTGGATAATAAGCAAACATATTGGAAAAAAAGGTTAAATAATATAAATTCAATGAAAAAGCAGTTTTAGATGGATGTAATTAAAGAATTATTGGAATATTTAATACAAAACAAAAAATATTTGCTAATTCCACTTATTTTAATATTGGTTTTATTTGGAGCCTTAATAGTGCTTACTCAAGGAAGTGCTGTTTCTCCTTTTATATATTCAATATTTTAAATGATAATCAAATTGGTTTATAATATTAATATTTGTAATAATTAATTTCATTATCGACCATAATTTTTACCAATTTTTTTAAATCAGTTTTTGGTCTCCACTTCAATTTTTTTTTTGCTTTACTACAATCTCCATTTAAAAAATTAACTTCAGCGGGTCTAAAGTATTTAGGATTTATCTTAATTAGGGTTTTATTATTTTTTTTGTTTAAAAGTTTTTCCTTAATACCTTTTCCAACCCACTTGGTTTCCAAATTTAAATATTTTGTTGTAAGATTTATAAATTCTTTAATTGTATAAGAGTTTCCGGTTGAAATAACATAGTCTTCTGGCTTCTTCTTTTGTAGCATTTTCCACATTGCTTCCACATACTCTTTTGCATAGCCCCAGTCTCTTTTTGCATTTATATTGCCAACTTCTAAAACTTTTAAATCGTTTTTAATTATCTTTACTAATCCCCTGACTATTTTTCGTGTTACAAATTCCTCTCCTCTTAATGGAGACTCGTGATTAAATAGTATTCCCGAAACAGCAAACATGTTGTAAGATTTTCTGTAGTTTTTTGTTATGTAATGACTAAAAACTTTTGAAACAGCATAAGGACTTTGTGGATTTAATGGTGTTTTTTCATTCTGGAATTTATTTAAAACATCTCCGAACATCTCTGATGATGATGCTTGATAAAATTTAATTTTTGGATTTATGTTTCTTATCGTTTCCAGAATTCTTAATGTGCCTAAACCAGTTATATTAGATGTATTTAAAGGACTTTTAAATGAAGTTGCTACAAATGATTGTGCTGCTAAATTATAAATTTCTGAAAAAGGATACTTCTTTATAATTCTCTCTATTTCATATATCTCGCCAAGTTCCATTTCTTCATAAATAATTTTCTTATCTATCTTTAATCTTTTTAATCTCCAATTATCTGATCTAGCAGATCTTCTGTCAGTACCGATTACCTTATAATTTTTTTTGATTAAAAAATTTGCTAAATAAGCTCCATCTTGTCCTGAAATTCCTGTTATTAATGCAGTTTTTTTCATAAATTCTAACTTAGAATATCAAGTACTATAAAATATTGTTAAATTATACTTATTTTTGTGCACTTTACATAAAGATAATTTGAATGTATACAAATTTGCCTGGTGATTATTGCGAAAGGGTAATACCCGATCCCATTCCGAACTCGGAAGTCAAGCCTTTCTGCGCCGATGGTACTTTGTCTTAAGACATGG
>MDTG01025465.1_pt1 | contig 36683 bp, 16 predicted proteins | sample 811421 | NCBI WGS metagenome assembly MDTG01 (sample SAMN05326645, study PRJNA326480) | marine metagenome | isolation source: seawater | place: Pacific Ocean: South East | collected 2011
ATTGAAGATTTTGAACTGAATATAGGAGAAGTCTACCAGTTCGAGAGAATCGGTTTCGCAAAGCTCGAGAGAATTAAAGGCGAAGTGGCAGAGTTAGTATGGCTTCATGGTTAGTGGAGATCTGGATTATTGGCCACAAGAGCACCATTATGCCCAATAATTGCGTCGCATTGAAGGGCACGATATGAATCAGAGCGTCGTGGACCGTTCCCGAGCAAGGCAAGTAGCGATATTTTCATCGATGCTAGTGGTGGTCATTTTTTCCCCTATTACTGCCAATGCTGGAGAGAGCAATAACTGCTGCGAGGACCCTGACAAGTTCGATCTATTCCTAATAGGGGACCCGGACAACGGACAGCTTACTCCTTTCGAATCGGACTTAGAGGAAAGGAAGTCCGTCGAAGTTACCTCGTCACTCCTAGGGGAGGTTGAGATTGGTTCATGGATGATCGAGTGGGGAGAGGCTGGAAGTTACTCATCCGGAACATGGACATTCTCAATTCCATACGAAGTTTCTGATTCTACTGGTGTTTCGGCCAATGCAACCGTAGTCGTAAAGGTAGGTGGGAATACATACGAAAGTTCCTCCCAATTGCCCGCAGTCTATCTTTCTGAATCTGGAGAGTTGCAAGTTGATGTGGAAGTACAAAATGGTGAAATCTCAAAAAACGAGAAAATAGAGGTTACATTTTCGGTTAGGAGTCTGATTTTTTCCAATCCTGGTAGCGAGTCTGGAATAGTTTTCCATTGGGGTGAGAAGGATGTTGATGCTGCAATATCAATTTCATTCCCATTGGTGAACGTGGTAATTAGAGAGGCTAGTGTAAAAGGAGACCTGGTATTCTTTCCAATTAGGCTGACTTCTGGATTCGGCGACAAGATTTGGACGGGTTCCACAGGAGGTCTAATGGTTCAGAACGTAGAGATTTCTGAAAGTCCTATTGTGAACTCGAATGAGGACTGGGTAGATGTAACATTTGTGTGGGAGCCAAGCGGATCCAGTGTTGGTACAGTAAGAACTGACTTCCAGATTTCGCTGCAGGATTCATTGGTCATCACGGCGGATAAGATTCACGAAATCACTCTCGGCCAGGACACTGGCGACAATAGTTGGTATCCGGAAGAGGAGCCACCTCGGACTGGCGGTTCTGATCTAATGGTTGAAGTGAATTGCGAGTATGACGGCAACAACATAGAGAGGAAGACGACCATAACCCTGGATGGCGCTATGTCGCAGTGGATGAGATGGGGTCTCGACAATATTGGGAATAAGAGTCTAGGTTCGAAAAGCTGGTGGAGGAACCTGAATACACTTTCAGATTCTGTAAGCGCATCTGAGAAGTCAAATGCCAGAGTAGACAACTCAGAGTTGTCGGTACTGGAGAGTCACCTCAAGGGAGCAAGGTCTAATCTGAAGTCATTTCTTTCGGACGGCTTAAAGATCGACTCGGAATCACTCTTCGGGTTAGATCCGATAGATCACACAGGACCTCTGGTCGTGAGTATAGACCTGGGGCCATCTAGGGCCTTCAACTCTGACGATATCTCGATATATGTTGAATCTAGTTACCCTGTAGAGAGGGATTCGAGACAGACTCTGATTGAGGATTTTATCAGGCACGATGGATATGATTACTGGGAAGAAGTGGATCTTTCTTTTGAGATTCGGACAGGAATGCTGTCTGGTTTCGATGGGGTTAATCTGGACAATGGAGATGTCGATTACACTCATAGAAGATGGATTATCATGGAGATACTAACCTTGGAGGAATCCAGTATAGAGTCCGATACCGATTTTAGACTTGATTTCGAAGCGAGAAATGCACTACTATTCAGCCCTCTGATTTCAGCAATGATCTCTGTATTCGCTCTATGCTTAGCTCTGGGAATAGGGATGGCCCTAACGAAAAGAAGAAGCAGAGTACCAAGCATGATCATGATTGGCGTGTTAGGGGTTCTTTCACTCTCCATCTATTGGTTTGGACTTCCAATGCCAATTGTTCTGGGAGTAGTCGGTTCAAGTGTTTTGCTGGTTTTCCCTGCTGCTGTGATTTCACCGGTGATTGAAGATGGCGATAGTCAGAGAAATGCGAAGAGGGGTGGGAGAGTAAAGTGTCCTTCATGCGGGAAAAGGAATGCAGTTGAGTCAGACATAAGGCCGCTAAGGATTGAATGCGTCGGATGCAGCAGCACGCTCAGAATCGAGTAATCCTATCTCTCCCGAAGAGACAAGAGAGTCTGCAACTATCGATGCAGCTTCGATGGGAGGCTTGCTTTCCCAAAGATACTGGGCCACACTTATTTGAGACGCAATATCGGAAGCCCAGCCAGGACCGATTACGCAGTGCCAAAGCAATTCCTCTGTTCTTGCTGTTGAAGGTGAGTTACGATTGAGGATCGGTCTAACCAGTTTTTCCATAATTCTTTCACGATTTTCTAACTCCGAGTTTCCCCACTTACTGTTGGCTTCCTCTAACTCGCTTCTCTCTAGCCATGGATAGTTATTGAAATGGACATTTGGAACCTCTGTCACAGGGATTACCCTGATTGAACCCTCCGCAGAGAGATGATCCCTAAGGGAGGAAAAAACTGGATCATATGTTGTGTCCAATGCTTCGTTAATCCAATTTCCAGACAGTATCCACGGTCGCATTCTTCTAAGTCGGTGGCTATGAGGATTTATCGCCATAGCGAGTAAGTGTGACTGTGCAACGGCACTAAGTGGACCCTTTCGCAGATCACCCGAACTCCCCCTTAAACCGTCGACAATCACTGTAGAAACTGACAAACCCGAGAGTCCTGATTTATTGGTTACCGAATTGTTAGTAATTTGGATGAATGGTTCGAAATCGGGTTCAGAATTTGTAAATCTACGCTTGTATGGAACTCTTGCATCTAGAAGGGCTGCTTCGAGTGGTGCTAAGGAAAGAGATCCTTCGAGATCTGGTTTCGAGATTAGTAAAATCGGACTTCTTCTGCGAATAATATCATTTGCAAAAATTTGGATTGAGTCCCGAACAGGGGAGAAAATATCCTTGTCGACTAGTGGTTCCACCCTCCCTCCATTGGAGACGAGTACAAATCACTACTGATTATTCGACCATCAGCCTTAGTTGGTCTCTCTTGTATGTCCAATCAGAGTCAATCTGGTTGTTTTCTTTGTAATATCTAGAGAGTCTCCTAATCTTTGACTCGCACAGTTCCAGTTGCCTCCTGTTGTGAATGTCTTTGGAATTCTGAGAAAGGTGATCTATCAATCGAAGGGCCCGCCTCATTAGGCTCATTAGATCCTCGGGTAGTCCAGCAGACTTTCCTAGCCTATTCAATGTCTGAGATATCCTCTCACCAGTGACAAGCCTAACGTCTGGAACTCCGTGTTTGTCCCTTAGCACCGTCCCAATAGAGGCGTTTGTATGTCCTTCATCTGAAAGCTGTACGATTAATTCCTCAATCTCTTTCTTATCAGAATTTGACCATTCGGGTGGGGCATTTGAATGGGGCTTTGTAGAGCCGCTAGAACCCTTGCCTTTACTGTGCATCCTTGACAAATGTATACCTCGTGCAGCCGGGCGACCTGCTCTCCCTCTTTAACCGCTACGCCATTCCAATTGCATACAAACAATCAGAGTCGGTGTCTCGATTTTGCCAGTTTACCGGGACCTAGGGGCCATTCCCATCCCGGGGCGATTGATCTTGCAGAGCCCAATAGCTTCCCTTCCTGCAACACCAGAATCTCGTCTCCAGCCAATATTGAAGCGTCATGATGAGCAATCATGCTTGGGAATAGGTCCCCAACCCAGTCTAATCCAGGATGGATTTCCACCGACTTTAGGAGGTTTAGCTCCCTCATAGTTTCAAGGCTTGCCTTGGAAAGCAAGAATCTCCCCCTGCGAGGGTCCCATTTTGCCATTTGAACGCCATCCTTTGTGACCGTGAAAATTGGAGGTCTTCCTCTAATCTGGCAGCCATCAAGCCATTCGTCAGAGCCAAACTGGAATCGGGAAATTGATTTCATCTTCTCCTGCCTAACACTGAAATCGATCTCCTCGCCTTCGCCTTCCGGGAATGAAGAAGCGATTGCATCCCGTAGCCTTCCCAGAGATTCGCTAGAACCCGCGCTCCCACCGGCCCGCGAATCAATTACGACTCTATCTTCTAGAAGGATGTCGATTCCGGAGTGATTCACGATTGTGGAGTAGTCAACCCTTTCTACGAGTCTACCCAGCATTTTCCTTATTATCGACAATTCGTCCCGGTCCCAGTCCCCAGTCACAGGGATGTCGTAGTGTGCAGCAGGCCACAAATCTTCCAATTCTCTTGGAACTAATCCCAAAGGTGCCGTTACCATTACCTCATGAGCACGTGAATTCCCAATTGCACGACGGAATCGTGAATGGCTTTGAGAGAGTCTGTATGGCTTCTTTGCTGAGCAAGGAAGTAGAACGAGCACATCCCGTTGTCTTGAGGGAGGCTCATATTTCTCTGAAATGTCTTCTCTCCACTTCCTGATGGTGACATCGTTCCTACTCTCGAATGAATGGCAGTGGAGTTTTTTTCCGGAATCTACTGAGCTTTTTGTCAAACCGATTTCTTTGGACAACTCGAATGAGAGTTGATCGTGTCTCCGGAGGTGTTCTACAGAACGGGGGCTGGATGTACTCTGCCTCTCGGCTAGATCCCTTAGAGTTCCGTCCCTGATTGCGGATCTTGTTGCCGAAATTGCACGAATCCACATCTCCTTCTGAGACTCCATTGATGAGTCTTCATTTGTTGATTGCTCAGGAATCCTGGGGCCTGTTTCAGAAAGTATTACACCGAGGGACGAGGATTGTCTGGAACGAGCCAGGTCGAAAATGTCCACCCCCATCCAAGAAAGTAAGGCACAATTATCGGGACCGCCGATTCCTGGGGTCCAGATTAGAGAAGACGGGAAATTGGACCTGATAGTCAATAGGGCCTTTTCTAACAAACCTGGGCTGTTTGACAATTGGGGCGAGTCTGTCAAAACTATTACCGATGGTTGTAGCCCGGTTGTGAGAAGTGAAGGGTCGTGGTGCAATGAGTTCCAAGTTACGGGGACTAACTCGATTCCTGAACCAAACTCTCCTGAATTTGATTCTACTAGGCTGGGCGGGAGTACCAATCCCTGGGTAGATTCCCAAGTGTCTAGAGAGTCAAATGGGAAACAGAGATTAGCCCGAGTTGACACCTTCATCTTTGATGGAATAGAGGAGTTATCCATGGTAGAATAAAATGGAGCAATTGAAACAGGGAAATCAGGGTCATCATCGCAAATAATTAATCCCGGAGCAAATGAAGAAGGGTCATTTCGGTCCCCGAGAGAAAATAGCCTGGAGAACCTATCTCTGGAGATTACGCTCCTACCTATTGGCCGCTCACTCATTGTCTGCCCATGGAAGCATTTCGCTTGAAGGATTCTAAACCCAGTAGTCTTGCCAAGCATGATGCGAGGAGTCAGCCTGGCCATTACTACGCTAATTTTGGCCTCAATTTTCTCGTTTTCTTGTGCTGGGGAAAATCATCAGAAATCGGTAGTAGAGGAGTCAGGTGATGCGCCTGGGAAATTGTGGGATTCTACTGGATTTAACGAACAGTGGCAGATAATCTCGCCGAACAATACCACCACCGTAGGTGCCTTCTCGTTGAATGATTCGGTCGATGTGTTTGCGCTGCAAATAACTTCAACAAATTGGACAATGGTGGGATTCTGGGTCTCCGATAACGAATCAGTAAGAATTACTGTACAGAGACTAAATCAAACCACTTGGACGATTGAAGAGTTTGCAGATGGGTCCGACGGCGAGTTGGGCCTCGATCCTGGGACTCATGCGATCAGACTAGAGAGAAACGGTGAATTCGAAGATGAGGTGGAATATCGATTTACTCTGGAAAATCGAGGTTCTTTCGATGACGAGTCAGAATTTGTAAATCTGGCATGGATGTTTACGCCGTTCTATGTAATTGCTGGGCTGTTCCTAATTTTCCCCTTGATAGTCGTTTTATGGTGGAATAGGGGTGATTTATTACCTTCTAAGAAGGAGGGCATAGAAGAGACTGAGAAGCACGTATTGAATACCCTGAGAGATAGGTTCACCAAAAAAGACCTTTCAAAAGGCGGAGAAGTTGCTTCGGCCCTCTCCGTTCTAGGAGAGGGGTCATGGAATTCTGTTACGGAAGAACTGGGAGTTCCGGAAATAAGGCATTTTACTGAAAATATCGACATATGCGCCTGGAGATTTGAGGATTCTAGTAATTCACTTCTTGTTGGAGTAAGGACTAAGTCATTTAGCTGGGAAATGGCTGCTATCAGAATCTTCTCCCCGCTAGGTCAGGTTTCTACAATACAGAGAGTTGTTCCAGAGATGATTTTTCAAGATGATGAAGTTTTCTTGGGTGATTTGGAGGAAGGGACTACTACATTCGTGCAAATAGAGACTATGGGAAATCCTCCGGCAGTCAATATGCAGATTTCGGGATTAGTAGATGGAAAACCAGTAGCAGCAGTCCCAACCAATCTGATAGAAATGGGAGAAGAGTGAGGATCAGCGTCCTCTTCTAGATCTTGCTTCGTCCCGGATCCTATCCTCTATGGATGGGATAGCATCCTCCAACTCCATCCTAATTTCGTCGATTTTCTTCTTCAGCTTTTTAGACGGCTTAGTTGGTGAAAGAAGTCTGAGTACAACGGTTACTGAGCCTCTTCTCGATCCTTGATTATTGTATGGCAAACCCCTGCCAGGAATGGAAATTGTTTCTCCTGGATTGGAACCGGGGGGAATTGCAATCCTAAGATCATCGGAGTCTATATGTGGAATCTCGATAGTTGCCCCAAGAGTCAGGTCGGCGAAGTTTAGTGGCAGAGCCATTAGCAGATCCGCACCGTCTCTTTCGAACCATGGATGTGGTTCGACATCAATTTCTATGTATAAGTCTCCGGGACTTCCATTGAGTGATGTCGAAGCTTCCCCTTGTCCACGCATCCTAAGTCGGTTTCCAGAAGCTATTCCAGGCATTATTGAGAACTTGACACGATTCGTTTGTATGGCCCTCCCATCGCCATCGCAGTCATGACATGGGTCGGAAATCAATCTTCCCGAACCCCTGCATGAGGCGCAATCCTTCCTCACTCGTTGTCGGAATGGGCCGATCATAGAGATCTCATCTATCCTCCCTCGGCCGTCGCATGAAGGACATTGGCGCGACCCCCCATCCTTGGAGGAACCGGAGCCATGGCAGGTATCACAGCCTTTCAGAGCCTCAATTTCTATTTCATCGTCCATGCCGTCCATTGAAGCCTGAAAAGGAACCGTGTGTCTAACCAATAAATCTGAACCTCGTGTCCTATCACTTTGTTGTCCACCGAAAAACTGGCTGAAGATCGACTCGAATCCTCCTCCGAATAGATCGTCAAAACTAATGTCTACCCCTTGGAAACCTCTAGAGCCAAATGGGGAGCCACCGGGTCTTTCATGACCAAAGACATCGTACTTCCTCCTTTCTTCCGGGTTTGATAGGATTGCATATGCCTCTTGAATTTCCTTGAATTTTGTCTCTGCTTCTGCATCGTTTGGATTCTTGTCTGGGTGATACTTTCGTGCAAGGGATCGGAAAGACTGTTTTATTTGGTCCTCTGAGGCGTCATTGTCAACTCCGAGAATCTCGTAATAGTCTCGCTTACTGGCCATAACGTTCCCGGCTTAGGCTCCTGAAGGAGTCATATCAACCGTTCCCCAATCAGGAGATTAATGACCCGCAGGATGAGCAATAATTTGATTCTGCTTCATTGTATGTTGAACAACTCTGGCATAACTTAGCTTTCATCTGAGTCCCTTGCGGAATTTGCCATCTAGATTCCGAATCTTCCTCGTAATGCTGTAGAGACTCTCTTTTCTTGAGTTCTTCTTTCTTCCTTCTTTCGTTCCTTCTGCTCGCGGTTCTTTCTATCGAATTTGAAAAGAACTCAGAAATTCGTGAGAAAGGGGTGAGTTTTTCTTTTGGTGGTTCTTCGATAGTTTCCTTTTTTTGCTCGATTCCATCTACTGTGACTGTGAACTCTGAATGATCATCAGGCCTTTGTTCTAATTCCGGATATTCTCTGTTTATTTCGCCGATATTGCCCTGCATCCTCCTCCTAGAAACGTTGGCCTTTCTACCTTTGAAATCGGAATATGCTCTAGCTTCTAATTTCTGAATCGCTACTTCGCCCTTATCCCAGAGCCCTCTATCCTCCAATCTGTAAGTCTTAGATAGGGCGCTGATTGCCTTGGAGCGGCGAAATTCGTGATCATGGACTACAGAATATCGATATGCCATAATAAGACCAATGACCAGTGCTATTGAATGGGCTAATGTTTGTTCTAGATTGTCATTTGATAGGGCTTCATGAAGTTCGGGAGAAAGGATTCTGAAAGAAAATAGCAATAGATTGGGGATCAAAACAAGGGCTAATGAAATCATCCCAGAACGCTGTGTCACATCTAATCGTCGATTGTTAGTGGTTTGAATTTTCGTGCAAACCGATTGCTTACAGGTTAGCACTATTAGTTCCCATTTGTTGGAAGCGATGTGGAACCAGAGATCTTAGTTTCTACGGTGGTCAGAAGTCATGACGATCCAGACAAAGTTGTCGAGTCGGTTCGTTCAATTTTTCCAGAGTGGATTCCGGAAAATAAGCCGAAACAATCACATTTCCCGGTAGAGAGAGATTCTGTCCGAATTAGTGGGAGTGCGAAATCCCTAGATAATCTTATGTCGATTTTGAGGGAGAGCAGGGTTCTCGATACTGCGCTCGACGCAATGGCAATGAATGCTGACGAAGAAGGGACCTTTTTCAGCCTCTCCAGGCAATCTGCTTCGATTGGCAAGGTCTCCTTTGTTTTAGAAGAAAGCCCCCTTGGCGGTACTATGGAAATTTCTCTTAATGGAAGTGAAATCATCCTCTGGCTGGAGCAGGCTACTTGGCACAATGGAAGGGACATTGTCCCAAGGGAGGTAGGCGACGAGTTAGCGATGTCCGAAACTGGAGAAGCTACAGAATGGTTCGAGTTGAGAAAGGGAAAGAGAAGTTAGTCCGAAATGAGTGTTTTGTTCAAGGATTCGCATATCAGCGAGATAATTGCAAATTGTTCTTCAAGAGGGATGATATTCTCGCTCGGAAGATGAATGAAAAGTACGACTGGGAGTGGTCTTTCTTCAGAGGCCAGTAGTGATCGGAAGTATGTCTCGTTGCATACAAAACCACCAGCGTCTTCGTTCCACCTGATCTTTGAAATCCCCGTTAGATTTTTTTCGATTAGGTTTCTTGGAACTCTTGTTTCGAGAATTGATTTTCCCAAGGAAATCCTACCAGAAGTTATCTTCCTCCCAGAGTTGTCTGCGATTCTCATTTGGAAACGGTTTCTAGCGAATCTCTCAAGCAATATTTCATTAGCATTTTCTGAGAAACCGAGGTGCAGAACTGCACCGATTTTCTCACCACCTTCAATCTGATCGGATATTTTCCTAGAGCCGGTTTCGTCAACGGATAGTATTGAAGTTCTGACATTGAAATCAAAAACACCTTCTGAAGAAATTAACTCTACCACCTGCTGTGAAATGTTTCTCTTGTAAATTGAAAACGGCTCAAATCCAGTAACCATGATTCCGTCATGCATGGTTTTGGCAAAGGATGTCCATTGTTCTCGTTTTCTATGATATTTTGGTCGGCAAATTCATCCGCTCACAATAACCGCAAACGATGTGGGAGAGGAGTTCGTAGTCAAAGTCGAGCCTGTAGAAGACGATGGTTTCAGACCTCTTGGAGTGGTTTCTGCTATTTGGGGGGAGTTGAGCGGAGGAGTAGGGCCATGGGGTGCGATACGGCCACTTTTCGCAGTTGCACTTTCCCTTGTTCCCTTTCTCTTCCTAGGCCAGCATTTCAATCGCCAACATAGGAAGGGGGCGGAGTGGTTTCTGATTCAATTGCCACTAATTCCAGCATTTCTATGGCCATTTCTATTCGTATGGTCGATAGCAGATGCTTGGTGGGTTTCCAGTGGGATAGTAGCATCTTCAGAGTCAATGAATGCTTAGAAATCATCATCTAGCGAGAGTGGGCTGAATAGTCCACCGGGGCTTGAAACCTCTGATAGTTGGTTTCGAATCTCAAATTCCCAATCTCTAAACTCGCTAAGTGCTGAAACGAATTCCAATTGGCTCTGATTAAGAATTGTCCTCACAAGAGTATCCAAGATGTCCATCCGGTCCTGGTCTACCCTGTCAATTAACTTTTCAAGTGGGAATGAGGCTAACCCGTGATCCTCTGCGGACTGTGAAGATTTGTTTGGGATGGGTTTGAGTAGCATTTCTGGCAATTCTTCTCCCTCTTCGGAAGCTGCTTTCTGGAGCGAGTCCAAAACGATTCGGATGTACTTCGAGATTACGAGAGCTACTTCTATTATTGGCATGCTAAGTTGATTTGTCAAGTGCACCATGTTCTCTCTGAGAAATAGTAGTTTTTCATTCACTGGCGCTTCAGGCCCGGGAACGTTTCGCGTACCCTCGGCCATGAATATCTGAGGGCAAGGAAGCAAATGAACTGTGGAGGTCATGAAGTCCTGTCATCGTATCGAATGGGGGAGCCGCTATTCCCTCTAATTCCGTCGAGAAGGTCATCATCTATCTCGAAGAAGTCATTCAACCAGTCGCCATCTGTATCCCAATTTGTTGGATCGGTACCGTCTGCGACCAAGTCTCCGTCAATATCTAGAATCCACCATCCGAATGCATATTCCCCTAGTCCCGGATTGGGCAAGTGGTTCCTATCTCCTGCTAGTCTATTGTATTCATCCGTCCATTCGCCGTTTACGTGAATAATATCATCACTAGAATTTACATCCAGGTACGTCAAGTCATTATCTTGAATTACCAAAGCATAGAGTTGGTCGTCGTCATTAATTTTGTTAATACGCAAATAGTTGGAAGAAACCGAGTTAGAACCTGAGCAGGTCCCTAGGAGGGTCTCTCGAAGTTGCCACCATTCTTCCACGTCATTCCCCGAACAGTCGAACAGAGTGGAGGCTCGGACAATCGACGGAGATGAGAGTGTGGCGTTGACTACAGCGTAATACTCTTGGAAATTGTTGTACGGAACGTATTCACAAATGCTTCCCGTACAATCCCACTCTCCGTCGTTATCTGCGTCTTGAGTCGCATCTGATGGGTCTGTTGGGTCATGAGTAAACCAATTCCAGTCCAAATCTGGCCTTGTAATATCGCCATCTGAGAATTTAATCGGCTTCCAGTTCTGAGGCGTTACCTCTGTCCACTGAACTTTGATCTTCATGAACGAAGACCAGTTATCATTGGTCTCGTTCCAGCCCCGATAATACTCATAGAAATCGGGCATCATGTCTCCATCGGAGTCATTGTCGAGCGGATTCGTACCATACTTGAACATCTCTCTACCATCCGAGAGGCTCATGTCTTGACGATAATCAATGACTACGCCATCAACAATAACTGGAATCATCAGAATAGAGTCGGAATCTGAATCGGGATCTAGGGGCCCGGTTCCATTATCATATTCCATTATATTTGTGAAATAAAGTGAGCTGGCACCGTTCTCAAATTGCTGATCTTGTGGTAGTGGGGTGAATATTCTGGAGTCCCAATTTCCTTGCACTGCTGGCGTATCTAATATTTCCCTGTCCAACCAACCATCTGCATCTGGATCATAATCGACGTCCAGGGGATTGAGAGGGTTTAACGTCCAACGGAATGAGTTTACAGGCAATACCTCGGCATAAATTGAGTAGCAGTATTCCCAACCGTCTGGCATCCCATCGCCGTCCGAATCATCGTTTGTGGGGTCGCTGATTCCGATTAGGGATTTGTTGAAGTTGTCTGGATCTACCTGGTTAATCAGGCCAATCTTTTCGGATGATCTGAGGCTTTTCGATGAGAACAACGAGTAAAGTTGCCCCCAAGCGGATTTGTTGGAAAGGCCATCCTCTTCAATGAAGGCTTTGGCTGCATCTTCGCCATACGATACAGCTGAAGTCCCATTTGGAACATTGCCAACCTCTAGCCTCTTACCATACCACCTCGAGTCGTATTCGGCTAGATTATCGAAAGATTCGGAGTCAGAAATCTCTCCATCTCCGTTACAATCGAAAGAGTCACCGTCCGAGTCAATGTCTACGTCCGAATCGGTTAAAGGATTCATTGTCCACTTGTTTTCCTCTAAATCCCACTCGGAGAACCAATATTCGTATCCATCGCTCATACCGTCCCGATCTGTATCCGGATCCTTTGGGTCGGTGATGCCAAAGATTGCCTGTAGCATTGGCTTTGCGGGCAAACCTGATTTCCACTCGAGGTATTGTTCCATCCCTAGTTCGGCCCTTCCTTCCTTGCTGAAAAGAATCCGGAAAACCCTGTTTTCGAAAGCCGTCTCGTCTATCTCCCTAGATTCGATGCCAAATGTTGGAGCCCCCAAGGGGTATGATTCCCCATTTATTGGCAGGTTTGATGTAAGGTTAAGCTCTACAAGGTCGCCAATCCCATCACCATCTGAGTCGAATCCTCCTTGATTGGGAATTAATGGATTTAGGGTCCAAACACCAGCACTTGAGTTCCAAGTGGTGAAAATTACTTCGATCCCATCTAGCAGGCCATCTCCGTCGGTATCTGGATTATTTGGGTCCGCGGAAGTTCCAGTCAAATTTGATTGTTCATCGGTCAAGAAGTGTCCGAAAGAAAGTGAAGATTCTGCACCAATCCATGGAGTCTCAAGGAGTGCTCCGGCCGCATCGGTAAGGTAGAACTGCGGCGATGAGATTGTAGGGTCTGATTCGCTAATGACACTATCTATTGCATTGTATTCCTCCCAATTAGACATCCCATCCAAATCAGGATCGCCTAGCCCGTCCCCGCCATTGACTGGATTAAGCGTCCAATCATTATCGAAAAGACTCCATCTTGCGTGAAAGACCTCCCAGCCATCGGGCATTCCGTCGTTATCAGAGTCTGAATTCAACGGATCTGACGAGCCTATGTCTTCGCTAGGCAATCCTGTCCAAAGAGACAGGTAGTATTCACCGGTTCTTTCTCCGAAAGATTCGTCTGCCAGTCCCTGCCATGAATGGTGAGTCAGTGTTGAAGTGTGGTTATCAGGGTATATCGTTCCCGAATGAATTGAGTCAGATAGCAAGATGTCGGATTTGATGTGATACTCCATCCAATTAACGAATGCTTCTTCTGATTCAATGATCCCATTATTGTTGACATCGAAACCATCCCCATCCGGATTGTTCAATGCGTCAGAGCCATTCATAGGGTTGATTCCTGAATCTGAAGATGGCCAATTGCAGGAATATCGGGCTTCCCATCCATCGGGAAGTGAGTCCGAGTCTGAATCTACAGAATTGGGATCTGTTGGAATCCAATTTTGGACTGACTCGGGAGATTCTCCGTGTGAAATAATCCCCGTGGAAATAGATCTTTCCAGTAGTCTTTCCCACTCATACTCGCATAAGTTGGATAGCCCATCTCCATCTGCATCGCCAGAAGCGTCGTTGGGATTATTTGGGTCCAATGTCCATTCATTGCCTCCGGTGTAGATGTCCCCTATCCAGCGACGATGTTTGATTTCCCATCCATCGGGCATGCCATCTCCATCTGAATCGGGATTAGTCGGATCTGTCGGCAGATCGCTACCGCCACTAGAACCCGTCCCCGTCCAACCACCGAGGTGTACCTCTTCTGCAGAAATGCCGACTGCAGAGTCACAAAGGTACTGCTGATTTAGGTAGTAACATTCGAATGATGTTGAGTCGAGGAACCAACCCCAATATTCCTCGCCATCGGTTAGTCCGTCACCGTCGGTGTCTGCGACCCTGGGGTCGGTTCCGTTTTGTCCGAAATCTGAAGGGGTGACGAACCTATACTCTTCTAGGTTGGTCCACAATCTATCGAAACCATGGCCGCTGCCACCGCCGATTGAGACGCCATCGGCGTCATTATCTCGAGCTGCATCGAATGGATCGGTTGGGTCTAGCCCGTATGCGAACTCCCAACCATCTGGAATCCCATCAAGATCTGAATCGTGGGAATGAGGATTCATGGGGGCTATGTTCATGAATCTCCCTGGCGAAACGCCGGCGAAAACCCATATCTGACCCTCCTTTTCCAAAGTAGTGAGTGAGGTAACCAGACCAGGGATCTCTGTCTGATTCTGGCGAATATCCAGAATCCCATCTGAATCCCCCTCAAGACACCAGGTTCCATCTGAAGAGCCTAGTACGATCATCCCTTCCAAGGGAAGTATAGAATGGACATCATTAGCCCCAGTTAGTAGGCCTCCGATGTTGAGCATCCTCTCGTTGTCGATAGCTTCCTTGGGTTGGGAGATAAATAGGTCCATTGTGATTAGGTGGAGGCCCCCGCCCATCCCCAACCACACATCGTCTGAACCCTGCTCGGAAACTTCAACCACGATGGAATTGACGATTGCGGTCTTGGTTGCATCCAAGATGTCGGGGCTAACGAATTCGTCGGCGTTATTTCTTGTGAAAACCCACCACGGCATGCCATTGTTATCGGAGCCATCAGTAGAATTCCACGCAATTAGGCCGTAATCAGTACCGATTAGTAGAATTGGGGTTCTGCCGAATATCTTGGCGTGTCCTGCAGAAGTTGCCGTTGCGTTAGATTTTCTCAGCATTGAAGAGAGTGATTCTACGAAAATAATTTCGGAAGTGGAAAGTGATTGTTCGGCTTCGGAGAATGTTGTTCGCCAGACCCCATTACCACCCATTATCAGAATTCCTGGATCAAATGAGTCTGATTCGAGCTGAAACAATACAGCCGCCTCGCCAATCTCATGAGTAGCCAGAGTATCCATGACTGGGAGGCCGTTCTCCAGAATTATCGTGTGTAGACCTATGTTTGAGCCCAACATTAGGAAGTCGATGTTTCCGACTGAGTTCCTTTTCATTGTGAACAATTCTACTCCCGGGGGGAATTCGAATTCAGTGGAAATTCCCCTGAACGGGTCTAAGGCTGTAATTCCGTATTTACTCCCAACCAACAACCTCTCTCTTGGTTGGTCTGGGATTATGCTGTGAATAGATGAGTCTACTAGCCTAATTGCAGTTGAGTGATCGATATTTATTATATTCTCTGAATTTGAAGAAACCTCAATCCCCCTAACCCCGGGTATTACTCCTGAGTTTTGATCAAAATCAACTGAGTACTCTTCGTAATTGCTGAACGATTCGCCCCATTGGGACGTCCCAATTGTAACATCCTCAGTAATGAAGCCGTCCTTGTCTTTGTCCCACCCATCCAAATCGCTGTCAATTATCGCATCGCTGGAATTCAAAGGGTCAAGGCCGTATTGAGCCTCCCATCCATCCGGAATTCCATCCCCCAATACATCCAGTGGTGCTGGTGAGATTTCATCCCAGAAGAAGTAGTCTGAGTCAGAGAATCTGGGATCTGATCCCATCCATCCAGACTCTCCGGTAGGCCTCTCAAACTGAGTCTGGCATGAGTCTTCGGTTAGTCCTTCGATCGACCCCCAGCACCAGAGCCCGTCTCTCTCGGTTATCCAATCATCAGGAGTTCCCAGCGAGTATTCCTCCACATTGGTGAACATTTCTCCAAGGTCAATTTCCCCATCACTATTGAAATCGAATCCATCTCCACAACCCCAGCTGAAATCGGCCTCACATCTATCGAAATCGATGTTAATATCACTGGAATCGAGTGGATCGAAATATCTACATTCCCAGAAATTGTTTGGATTTAGAGGGTCGTTTGGATCTTTTTTGTACAATCCCCCCAACGTACACATATGCACTTCGTAACCATCTGGTAAGCCATCTCCATCGGTATCCGAAGATCTGGGGTCGAGATACTCCCTCAACCCAGATTCACTTTCTTCGGGGGATTTTCCTGTCAGGGTATTTCTTTCTTCAAAGCAACTGTCCAAAGTATATGGCCAGCAGTACTCTTGCAAAGCAGTTAATCCATCTCTGTCGTAATCAGTTGAATTGTCAGTGGAGTCGGAAGGATCGAGGCCTGGGATTGTGCCTTGGAATGTTGCAGTTTCGATATCAACAGATTCTCCAAAGATTACCTCAAATAGGTCCGGCATTAGATCCCCATCCTGGTCGGTAACTGGAGATTCTGTCCCCTCTGCTAAATTTGGGTCAGTTGAAGAAACTGGAGATTGTGGGCGGGTCTGGGAAACGAATGCTAGGCTTGAAAAAATCAACAATGTAACTAGCAACGCTGTTTGCTTTCGGCGCATCCGCACACCTCTATGCAAAATCCCGAGTTCAGAGATTTATCATGGTGATGGAGCGTCGTTCGGACATTTGCCGTTAGAGGGGCCTAGAATAAATCTAGATGTGTGAAAACTGGGATTATCTGGGAATGAGAATGGATTTGTTGAAAGGGCGTCTGAATCCGCGTACTACTGATGGGGATTGGGATAACTCACTTGGGATCCGGTAGTCGTGGAAATGCCACTATTGTCAGTTCGGGCGGTTGTAATGTTCTAGTCGATTGTGGGTTCAGTCTAAAACAGACAGAGAAGAGGCTCGGAATAGCTGGATTCGAACCCAATTCTATTGATTCAATAGTGGTTACTCATCATCACAAGGATCACTCGGGTTCCGCACTAAGGGCCTCGAAGAAGTGGGGATCTAGCCTACACTGTAATCTAGTGACTGCATCCAAAATGGGCTGGGAATTGGAAGATGAATGTGTGACATTTGGGAATCTAGAACGGGTTCAATTCTCATCAAATCTCAGCATGCTTCCGGTCTCTGTCCCTCATGATGATGCAGATAATGTCGCCCTAATCGCCAGTGATGGAAATGGAGATAGGGCTGCAATTGTCACAGATCTGGGTGAAGCGCCGAAAGACCTCATCAAACATTTATCGGGATGTAATCACATTTCTATTGAGGCGAACTATGACCATCAGAGATTGGTTAGCGGGCCTTATCCGGACTCCCTAAAGAGGAGGATATCAGGAAGGGGGGGCCACCTATCAAATAGACAAGCTGGAGAAATACTCCTGGAAGTGATGCATGATGACCTGGAGAGTATTGTCCTATGCCACCTTTCGGAGAAGAATAACGCACCACACCTAGCCGAGAGCGAGGTTCTTATGGCAATTGGCGACGAGTTCGAGGGCAATATCTCAATTTCCAAGCAACTTGGACCTGAATTTAGCTATTTGACTGGGCAGGCTGAGCCAAATAGCATCGTAGCAGTGTGACTATCTCCCCATTACTGCTCTGTGAACAGAATTCTGTACTTCCTTCATCCTGCCTACAGCGCCTAGGTCTCTGAATAGGGAAAGGGACCTCTGAAGGTAATCCATCCTCTGGGAGCGATCTGATTCGACCTCACCTAGCCTTGCTAGCAATTCTCCTTGGAGCATTCTGAAGTCGTTCGATTCGGCCACGGCTAAGCCATTTAGATAGTGCTCTGCCGCCTCCTCCCTGCGTCCTGCGTCGATAAGTACCTGTCCCAGGAGCATCTCGACCTCCACTGTACTTTGGGGGTCGTTTTGATCCGAGAGAGTATCCAGCGCACCCGAGTAATGGAACAGTGCGAGGTCGTTATCTGAAATCTTAGCATAGTACCTCCCTAGCACTGCTCTTGACCTTGCATGGAGGAAGTCTTGGTCTGATTCCTTAGTATTCTCATAAGCAGAAAGCGCGTGTTCCCTTGCCCTGTCTAGCTCCCCCATTTCTATGAATGCCGATGCTAGTCTAATTCTGGCATCGTTCAAACCTTGATCTTTCTCCTTTTCCAAAAGATCCTCGACATTGCCGTACACCTCCAATGCTCTACGAGTATCCCTCCTCCGACGGAAGATGTGCCCCATATTGTTGTAGCTTCTTGCGGCTCCGACTGCATCCCTGATGGAAATCTGTATCTCCAGCGCCTTTCTATGTAGCTCGAGTGAATCATCCATTGCTCCTCTCTTAACTGCAATATCGGCCCTTGCAGAAAGAAGGCGAGCGAGCTCATGACCGGCTGAACCGCCACCAATGTGCTTTGTAGCGGCGTCATATTCTTCTTCGGCCTCATCCCATCTCCCCTGAATAGTCAAAATATCCCCCTTTAGTTCCCTAATTAGGCCTCTGCTTTTGGAATCAAAATCGCTGCTTTCAAGAGAATTTAGAATCGTAAGCAACTCAGTGTGACCAGAGCTAACCAAACCATGGCCCTCGGCAATTAGAACCTCGGCAATTCCATCCTCATCGCCAGTGTGGCTAAGGTGGTAAATGAACTCGATTCGATCTGCAGGGTCATCCTTGTCCCTGTACCAATTAACAGCGGACGAATGTAGAGAATTCTTCATTTCCTCATCCATCGACCTTAACAAGAATTCACGGACTAGGTCGTGGACATCGAAATTCTCCGCATCCGATTGTCGTGCCAAACCTTTCTCGACTAGGTCGTCCAGAAGGTCTACACTGCCCTCTACCTGGTGTATTGCTTGTACTGGAATAGGCTCCCGGAAAACCGCTATTGCTCCCAATAGCCGTTTCTCCGAACCGGATAATCTGCTGAAGATCTCCTTCTCAACGAAGGCCTCCAGTGTGGCATGGAATGTCTCTGCAACGTTTCCCCTATTGATCAACTCTAGAATCAATGGGTGCCCTCTGGATAGGGAATAGATGTGAGTGAACTGATCTGAGTCCATTTTTGGCATGGCTGTCAGAATCTGTCTACTAGACTCAGCATCCAATCCCTGAAGTGGCATCACTAATGTTACGATATTTCCTGATTGGTCGGATTCTGGTACAACCATCCTGAATGAGCGGGAGAACATGACTAAACCGACTTCCTTCAACGTGTTAATCCTCAAAGTGAGCTCCCTCAGGATTGAATAGAGGGTTTCGTCACCAACTTTATGCAAATCGTCTATCACAATCAAAGACGGTGACTCAGACAAACCGTTCGCAATTAGGTTGACGGCCATGTTTGTTTGGGGTACCGGGGATGAAGCAAGATAGTCGGAAAGGTCGTTATTTCCCACTGCAGAGAGCCATTCTGCACATGCCTCCAGGAATGCCCGGGAGCCTTCCCAGTCCTGGCAACGGTGATAGAGTAAATTTCTCCTATGTGTAAATCGATCGAGGATTTTGGTCGAAAGAGAGGTCTTTCCGATGCCTGCTATTCCTGGTACTAGGATTGAAGCAGACTTGGCTTCCAGGAGGTTCGCCATTACATCTAGTTCCTTCTCACGACCGTAGAATCTTCTTGTTCTTGGAAGGTCGTTGAGATAAGATACCAATTGCTTCTCGATGTGTTTGGATAAGTCCCTCTCAACTAACTCAGGAGTCAGGCCAGATAGGTCGATAGTTCCGGAGTCATCCATATATCGCAACATGTCAACATGCCTTAGAGGGAGCTCTGTAGATTCTATTGCTTCGGCCAGAGATGTTTTCTCGGAACGGCCGTCAGAGAAAACAACCCTCACATTTGTCTCTGAAACCCTGCCCCATATCTCGTCTGCAACCTTGGCCCCCTCGTCAGTGAGGAAGTAAGCCTTCCTTTTCCTAGATACGCCAGTTACGTGTGCCTGCCTCTCGATAAGGTGTCCGGCCTCCTTCATTCCAGAAATTGCACGTGGTACGTTAGAGCGGGCAATTGACACTGCATTGGCAATTCCCATCTGAGACAATGCAAATGGAACCTCGACCTTGTCGCTATGGTCTACATAGTCACTAAGGTGTAGGAAAATCCTCTCTTGGACTCCTGGACGTGATGACGCAGAGGCTACCATATACCCAACACTAATCTCACTCAATATACAAATGTTAGTAGAACTTGTAATCTACATTATCTTTGAAAATCTGGATCAGGTACCCATTCCTCAGAAGTTGAATCCCAAAGCCAACCCGGGTGGTCATCATACTTCTCAAGTGTGCTTTCTTCCTCTTCCTCCTCTTCTCCGCCTTCCCAGTAGTTCTTCGGTAGTTGGGCCGGAGTCTTGTTGTAATCTTCCTCTTCATCGATTTCGATGCCTATGAAGCCAGTGAAATATGCAAGGAAGGCCAAACTCAGTATCACTACGAAAACAGATACACCAATCAACACCCAGCTAGTTGAGTCAGTAGTTGGCTCACCCTTGCTGATTTCAGATACTTCTGTGGTTTGCCCTGCATATGTGAATTTGGGTATTGACGAGTCGCCCTTGATTCTTGATGCTGGAATTCCCAACTCCCATGTGCCGTCTTCAGAGACGATTGTGTTGTTGACCGGGTTTCCGCCGATCAGAACTGAAACCTGCTTTCCGGGAAGCCCTATTCCTGAATAAATCGCCATTTGATCTTCTTCAACCCAAGATTGCTCGGGCTCCTGAATCGTGAATTGAAGAGGTATGACCCTGAAGGTGACGGGGTCTGAGTTGACTCGAGAGTCCCATGCATCGGTGGCGATGAATATCACGTTGTTAAGAGTCCATGACTCCATGTCATCGTCGAAAAACAGCATGTCAGCAGGGTCGTAACGGGCTACCCCATCTGTTCCAACCCCTACGACAAGGGGATGTCTGTCGTCCGAGTCTATTGATGTGTCATTGTAAACTGAGATGAACTGAATATCATTGTCCAAGTCGGAGAAATATTCCTTCAGATCTATCTCAACAGTGGTGCACTTGTCAACAGAATTTGACTCAGAGTCGCAATAAAGGGTTATTTCGCTTTGCCAATTGGATGAGTCGAATTCAGGTTGATTATTTCCTGCATTTGGTGGGTTGTCGGCAACTATGCTTACTTCGGTCCAGCTGCTGTAGTCAATACCGTCATAGGATCTGAATCTTAGAAGATATTCTGCATCGTGACGAAGTTGCGTTGTGTCCCACTCTATCTCCCAGACTCCATCTTCAGAGAATTCGCTCGTACTCGTTTCGAAAACTGAGACATAGTCATTTGATACGTCCTTTACTTCTAAATCGACTCTGGTAACACCGCCATCGAAGTCTCGAGCCACCCCTGTGAGGAGAGTGTCCAATGAAGAGGAAATTCTGGTACCGGAGACGGGTTGATTGACACTAATTGTAGGTTGGCTATTCCTATTATCAATTGTCAGTGTCAGTATTACAGGCTGGCACTCGTCCACATCCCCATTGCAGAAATCTGAATCCGATGCCCATATTGTAAATGTGTATGTTGTTAGTTCCCTGGGCCGGGTGCTGAAGTCCCATTCCCAATTCCAAGTACCATCGGAGTTGGTTTCCACTGGGCTGGTGACTTGATAATTTGGTCCTGAAATCTGCATGTACACCAATCCTATGTCGGTATTGCAATTGTCGGGACACCCATATGGGTCCTGGGAGTACCCATCGAAGGCTACAGAGCCTTCGTCGTGCGAGGAGAATGAGCTAGGCGTGGTTACGAAAATGCTGGGTGGTTGGGTGTTGAGTTTGATTGACCTTGTAACCACTGGACTGTAGTCGATCCCGTCAAAGGCTCTGAATTCGAAAATGTAATCTCCTTCCCCTGCAAGGCCGCTCATGTCAATGCTGTAGTACCAAGAGCTGAATGGCCTGTTGAATCGAGTTACCGAACCCTCGTCCGCACCGCTTGTATCGACGGCGTATTCTGCATCCTCCCAAGAACCTGTGAATGGATTCCTAACTTGTACCGCATGAACATATCCTCCTTGGTCCCATTGGGCCCGTTCATCGGTCAGGTAGCTATTAGCCAATGTTCCATCATGAGCGCTGCCGGTGATGTTTACGACCCTTCTGAATGAGTGCCCTTCATTCTCAGTGACTATCACAGTTGGAGCCTCGTTCTCCAGATGGGCAGTCTCCTCCAGAGAGCTCTCCTCAAGGGTGAACTGTCCTGAGTAGTATCCGTATCCAAATCTATAGGCGGTATATCTGTAGAGCGATAGTTCCCTGGTACCTGCAGAATAGTTGCAACTGGAATCTGCTGTGTCAATAGTTAGATCGCCATCGTTGTCAATCCCATCTGAGCAAGAGTCTTCATACTCATCATCTGCAAATCCATCGGGGTTGTCTCCTCCTCCTAGGCCTCTAAAGTCTAGGTGGAAGTTTGAAGGAAGGGCTATCCAAGGAGTGAATCCGTCACCACCAGTATTGACTCGATATAGGTCATTACCCAGTGCATCCTCTACAATTACCAATGCATCGCTTACCTTTTCACCGCCGATCAGTGTCTGGAACCTAACTAGTTCCGCTCTGCTGACCTGTACTGCGAAATGGGTTGGTTGTGTTGCTATCTTCACTTTAGACAGGTCCAGGTTTGTCAAATCTGCAAATGTGAAAACTGTTGAGTTGTTATCCATGCTGACACCCAACGGGAAGTTCCGAGGCGTCATGTTCTGGCAGTTGTTGCAGTCCTTGACAGGGGTAGGAATTATCGCACCCTGGAATTCATTGTCAGGCCATGCCTCCTGATCTGGCCAAGATAGCCGAACAGGATATTCGCCACTGGGAGGAGATGGGATATACTCGGATTGGGCTGTTACTGAGCTTTTAGTCACATTGTATACTGTCTCGGCTTGGTTCCAGTCGTTCTCAGAGAAGTATGCGAGAGAGCCGAATTGTTGCGACTCTGCGTAACCGCTATCGTAATTCTTGATCACGGCACCGGTCTTCTGAACGTCGAATGAATTTCTCTGAATATCTAACAACGAGCCCACTGCCCTAATCCCATCAGCAGTACCACCGGCGGTGATGATGTTGTCATACATCGTCACTCCTGTGACGTATGCATGCAGCACGGGACAAGAAAACTGCCCTCCCCAATTTGTATCGCTGCTGCAGGTGCCAGTTCCATCGTATGAGATTGAGTTGTTGGCCAGGTATAGCCTTGAAGCGGCTTGAATGGCGTATGAGTACATTCCAGCCACGACTGGAGTCAGTGTGGTGTCAAAGATCGAGTTATTTTCGGCTATTACATCGTACGAGCCACCTAGCCATAACCCGAAGTAACCACCTATTGGCCCGATTTCGTTTTCGTGAATATGTGCCTCGCTATTGTAAACCGCAATTCCGGAGCCTGATGAAGCACCGCTGATTTCGCTGTTTGTCAACGAGACCAATGCCCCTGCTGATGCAAAAACTCCAGCCCCCTCAGCAGTAATTATCTCATTGTCGGAGAGATCAAAGCTGAACGATGTCCCTCCTACTGCCTTCTTTCCATTGAGATCGATGCCGTTACAATTCACATTTATTTGCGTGTTAGTGACGCTGCCGGCAGATGTCCAGAGGCCTATTCCGAAGTCTCCTGATGAAATGTCGGCGTTGTCAATCTCGATAAATGAGTCCTCGGCCCAAATTGTATGCCTTCCACCATCCCTATTTCCGCATCCGTTGTTCGTGCCGGTAAGCGTGATATCAGAAAGAGTGAATGGGCTAACTGATGACCCAGATGAGTAAATCTGCAGTGCTGCTCCAACTATGCTAGTGCTTGCATCGGCCCCCACAACGAATTCCCCTCCATTGAAAGTCGGTTGGGCGAGGTTTGTTGTCAAGACGCTTGAGGTGTTAATCTGGTTGAATGAAAGTTCGGTAAGGGTTGGACTGGCACCATCTAGAACGAGAGCGCCGTAGCGAAATTCACCCACTGCAGAGACGTACTGGGGTATTCCCCATGCGCTATCGAATGTGACGTATCTCAGACCTGTTTCGGAGAGATCTATGGAGCTTCTCATGAGGACTCCCTCGCTGCATGATGGATCGTCTATCCATATCTCTTGGTTTCCTGCGCTCATGCCATAGCATTCTCCAGTTGCACTAGAATTGAGGGGTTCGCTCCATCTCAGGGTTATTCTCATTGCAGGGCCTGCGTTGGAGGATGCCCCGCATGAAGAGACGCCGGCACACAGGCTTCCCCTTACGTCCAGATGCGTACCGTTTGGGAACTCAATCGTGGCTCCTGGATTGATGATTAATTTGGCACCTGGTGCTATTGTGACGTCTCCGGTCAGGGTATGTACGCCTGCCCAAGTCTCAGTACCGGTAATCGTCCCCGTGGTCGTCTCATTTGAAGCGGAAACAGTTCCAGCTGGCAAGGCCAATGAAAGTAATATGCTAAACATGAATAGGCCCGTTAAGGAGATTGACCGCAATTTTTCCTCCCGCGCCATAATCCATCGGACTACATCTAGACAATTTAACCATAGGGCCAACGGGTTTAGTCAATTATCGCGGATTCAACTGTTTTCTTGCCCGATTCCAAATTCAATTTCTACTTGTCTAGACCATTCTTTGGCATCTAAGAGGCCGTATCCCTTCTTCGGGTCGTGAGTTTCAGATTGTTGTTCGGTCTGGGCCGAGTTTGCAAGTGCAACCTTAATCAAGTCCATCTCATGTTGATCGATAATTCCGTTTTCTCCTGCTATTTGGCCCTTGTATTCAGAGAGTATCAAGGCCAGTGCGCCTGTAACCAATACCGTAGAGTCGCTAGTACCCGTTGAGAATGCGTATGGAGGGTCTCTGTCACTGTCTATGCAAGACCATAGGTCAACTCCTGGGGCCGTAATCTCCGGTTTCTGATTGGGGAATCTTCGTTCCTCCCCGGTTTCTGGATCTACTTTTGCACCCACCGCACTGTCGGCCCATGGGTCGCCATTCCTATCATGGGCCCCAACGGCGATAACGCCCGATAGACTAGCAGGGGATGAGACATCAGAAAAGTTCTGTTGCGGGTCGCGGTTTCCGGCAGCTGCAATCACGAAAATTCCATCTTCCAATGCCTCCCTAACGGCATCAAGGGTATCAGATGATGGCGAGAAGACAGAGCCGGGAGATGTTCCTAGGCTTAGGGAAATGATGTCGGAATCCTGGGAAATTCTGCACCACCTAATCGCTTGTGAGACCATCCGCTCATTTGCAGACTTTCCATCCGGGCCAAGAGAAATAGCGATGGAAAGTGAAACCTCGGGAGCAGCACCGATGAATGACCCATTCGCAGCGAGAAGTCCTGCCATCAAAGTCCCATGACTATTTGTCCCGATATCCCGAATGGCCTCTTGTTCGCTATAGAAATCACGGAACCCGGACAGAGTGAGGTGGGATAGGTCTGGATGGGAGATGTCGATTCCGGTGTCTACCATGCACACTCTTACTCCCTCGCCCAGGTTACCACCCTCTTGCAGATCCCTGATGCCGCTATCTTCGAAGGCCCACTCGGAATCCAGTACCTCCCCGATCAAGGAATAAATCGAGGGGTAGAGTAGGAGGATGGAGACGACTATTGCGGAGAATCCTACTGCACCCCATGGCCATAAGAATCTCATTATTAGACCCATAGTTCGCCTTTTCATCCTAGCGTCTTCGTCAGTGGTGCCATAAGCTTCTCCTGGATATCCTGGAGCATCTATGTCCACTGCCGTAAGTAGACTGGGGTCCTCTGGCTCGGGCATCAGTTCGAAACGCGAGACTCCACGCATGATAGCTACCAGTGTGCGCTGTGACAAGTAGTATTAGAACGGGGCGCTGACTCGTCTACCTGGTCGTCTGGTAAAGTAGAGGAGAGCTGCCAGCAGCATAATCAGGAATGCGTATGCCAGATACTTCAGACTGTCATTCTCATCAGAGCTTGTCCATAGCTGAGCCTCGAACACGCAGGATGGCTTTCCTTCTGATCTAGGGGAAGTGCAAGACTCCGACTTCTCGTCTAGCGTTTCACCCTCTATCGAGAAGACTATCCAATACGTCTTTGCCTCGGTAAACTGGGTGTAATCCATTGAGATGTAGAATGTTGTCTCGCTCATTGCTGAGACGGATTCGGTTGATGTGGAGTTAACCCCTAACTCATTTTGACAGGCGATGTCGGAGCACAGAGTTGCCACCAAGGTCACGTCTTGGGCGTCAACGTTACCATCGTTGGAAATGTTGACAGAATAACTCTCTACTTGACCAAAGGAAGCGAATCGATTCCCTCCGAGAATCCTTGCCGAATCCCCCACTATGGAAAGTTCCGGGGAGTCGGTCTCCATTACCGTTGAGCCCGAGTACGAATTATTATCCTGATCATAAACGGTGAAGGTAATTTCTTCAGCATATGATGCGGGCAGTTCTGGTTCAGATGCGCGAACAAGTGTGAAGGTCGCTGTCCCATCTGAGAACGGAGGCACAGGCTGTGTCGTTGGGCCTGCAAACTCCCACCACTCAGAACTGTCGAATTCGAAGTAGAACAACTCGTCCGAGTTGCCGGTGTTCCTGAACGGGATCTCGAGAGTAACTGCAGTTTCCTCCCTATCGAAGAACACGTTTTCTGGTTCACTGATCTCAAGCCCGTTGTATTCGGGCACGTCGACCCTCAACTCTACCTGGGTTGAGTATCCTTGCTCGGTTGACATCTTGATTAGGACCATGTGTCCGTCTGGGAAGTGGTGTGCCACACCAACATTGGCAGGGATGACTCGGGCGTTGATTTGTTCACTAATGTCCGAATTTGTTAATCCCAAATCGAATGTCAGGGAATTCACCCAATCGCCGGATGAGTTCTGGAATTGGACATCCCAATCCAGACCATCGGCCCCGGGTACCGTTCCAACGGCGGTATATTCGTCGAACGAGTTGTGCCCTTCATACTCAATTGAGAGTGTGAAAGCTGCGTTCTGGTATTTGCACCCCTCAGCGGAGTTTGTTGGTAGGCCCTGCCCCATCGGGAATTCATCATCCTCGTCAAGATCCCCGTCTTGATCGTCGTCCGGGTCGGCGTTGTCGCCGGTACCGTCTCCATCGTTGTCGTTCCATTCGTCAGGGTCGTTCGGGAAAGCATCATCTCCATTGATTACGCCGTCGCCGTCGTTGTCATTGGTACAAGCGGTATCGACCTCTTGAACCTCCACTCTTTCAAGTCCCAGGACTGTTGCAACAACGCTTTGCTTGGAGACCCTATCGATACTCAGAGTGTGCATCGGGCTTACCTGCCCTGCTCTGATGGATATCCCCTTGCCCCCAGAGTAAGAAACGTTACGAACTCCCTCGTCCAATTCGAAGCTACTGGAGGTTTGTACCGTACCAGGCAATACCAATAGTGTCAGGACCCCATCACTTCCTAATTCCTCGGACCATGAAATTTGACCATACTCTATGACCAGGTCATAATCATCAATCTCGGTAAGATCGTGTGGGTCGCCATCGAAGTCCAACCAACTTGTCTCGAGCCTTAGTGTACCTCCGACTGTGAGTTCTGATTCGACCGAACCACCATCGACCCCTACTTCGATAGATTCTATCGAAATCAGGTCTGCGCAGTCAGAGTCCTCGGATGTAGAGGTGGCCATAGCGACCCAACTACCTGGTTGTATCATGACTGACCACTCGCCCATGGAATTTCCGGATACCGTGATGCGCTCTCTAGAGATCCCATGTGATGGGATCATCTGCACTTGCCACTCGCCACTGGAAATACAAGTCTGGTCGAGATATGAGATGCTGCCAGTAATTTCTACCTCACCAGCTGAAATCTCGATGTTATTGGTTACTGAGATTTCTCCAATTTCTACTTCCGATGTCTCTGTGCCGAATCCTTCCCTCTCTACAGTAATATTCCATGAGCTTTGTGCGGGAAGGAAAGTTGACCAGAAGCCGTCGTCATCCGAGGTTAGGTGGTGAGATGGAGAATCCAAGTCACCAGTAATGTTTACCGAGGCATTTGAGAGTCCCTCCGAGAAACCAGGAGAGCCGTCATCGTCCAAGTCCCAGAATACCTTTCCACTGACGCTGACTAGTTTCTGGACTGTCAGGAAAACTTGCAGGTCAGGACCCACGGTGACACCGGATTCGACCAATGACGTGTTCTCCAGGAGCGTCCTGACTCCATCCTGATTGGTCTGGTTAATCTCAACATTCCACATGCCAGGAACAAGTCTGATTTCAAGTGGTTGATCTAAACCTCCAATAGAACTGACGAATGATCCAAGACCTTCCTGCGAAGATATCGTTAGATCGATCAACTCCGGTGCAGCAACATCGGATGTTGATTGGAGAGTAACGGTCACAGAAGCGAGTTCGGCAGTCTGGAAGTTCAAACGTGATCCTGCAGATGATTGTGAAGCAGAAATAGTTCTCCTGAGGCCCTCGTACACTCCGGTGTTGGTCTCGAACTCTTCTACAATTACAATCCAGTCCCCCTCCTCCAGGTACTCGACCAACATGCCATCTTCGTTGGTTGTGAAAGTTTGTATCCAGCCATTTTCCGCCGATTCAAGTTTTACTTCATGATTCTTGAGTAATTCACCGCTCTCATTTCTCAATGTGATGTTAAGCAACCATCTTGGCTCGAAACCTACGGATCGCTTGACTGTAGAAGAGCCGATCTCAACTTCGAATATCTCGTTTGTGTCGTACAGGGTATCGAAGGGTTCGTCTGCAGAGGAGTTGGCCCTCTCAACCACTATTCGATACCTGCCTGGTTCTAACGAAACTTCTGCTAATCCTGTTTGAGTCCACTCAGGGCCGTCTCTTGAGACGGATAACCCGGCCCCATTTGGAGTCAGGGGCTTAATCTCAAATGGATATGAGACTGGAGTCCCATTTGATGCGTTGTTATCTCCTTCATGATCGATGAAGAAATCTATCTCCACGGTACTGTTGGTTGGAAGGACCAGGAGTTCGACCATAGGTTCGGAAGAGGTGTTTACTTCCTTGACAACAGAGCTGGAGGACATTTCGTTTCCTGCCTCCAATGTGAAAGACCAGTTCCCGAGAGGTAGTAGCATGTCGAATCGTCCTAGGTCATCCACCTCTTCCCTCCAGACGGCGTCTGTAGTTCCATCCAAGTTGTTTGCCTTTGCGAAAACAGGAGTCCAACCAGAGAACCCCTGGTTGTACGTGTTCCCTTCGCGGTTTAGGCTCACTTCCCCGAGGACCATTGTTGAATCAGTGAGTTCGATTGTGATGTTCTCCATCGTATCGGTTACTTGGAAGCTGGAGCCGTTTGAGAAGAAGCCCCCTGCCCCTACCATCCTCTCTACGGTCGCATGGACAAAGGCCCCTCTAGGCAGTACCACGCTAAATTCTCCGAATGAGTCAGTAGTTGATTTCAGGGTGAATCCCTGCCATTGGAACAAAACCTCCTGGTTGGATACTCTGGAAATTGGTTCTGAAATCTCATCCCCCTTGGCGGGTTTGTCTACCACAACACCCGTAACAACTTGACTGACCAAGAAATCGAAAGACTCGGTAATATCGAAATCCCCGACAGTAACACGCTGCCACAGCTGCTTCTCATCACTCAATGTATAGTTGAGTATCCAAATCCCAGGGGCCAATTCGGCGTGATAAGTCTTTGAGTCGTTATCGAAAATTGATGAAACTGCGCTTCTGGAAAGATCCTCTGGAGTGAATTGTAAATCGAGTCCATCAACACCGACTCCATCATCTAAGAGGGTGAATGTGATATCTGATTTTTGAGGGACCTCCGAAGGGAATGAAACCAAAGATGCCATTCCGGATTCGAAAGTAAAGGCCTGTGAGACCTCTGGGAAGCCGTCTTCATCGATATCTACCTCTGCTAGGTAAGACCCGGGCACTATTGGTCCAACCTCGAATGATCCGCTTTCGTCGGGAATGACGAAACATGGTTGAGTGATTACTCCAGCGCACTCTTCATTGGAGTCGTCACTGGAGCCATTGATCGAGAAAATCGAAACCTCACTCGACAATGGCCTACCTGTGAAAATCGATACGGTTCCCTTGACGGCCCCACCAGTAATTGAAACTGGAGTCTGAATTTCTGAAGGAGTCAGGGGGATTACGAATGGGTTCGCTAGCTCCACCGGATCTCCTGTTCCGAAATCAACCGAAACCAAGTACTCGCCGGGGAGTGCGTCTACTATGTGGAATGAGCCTGGTCTTACCATCGGGCCACTGAAGGTTCCGTGACCAGAGAAGGTTCCCGTCCCATTTATTGTCCCGAAGGTGTCAAGATCATTCGAAGGGGACGTGGCGAAGTTTCCTGAACCGATGAATGTGGCCTGTGAAAGTTCCCTAGTGAACTCGCTGACCCCATGTGATGTGAACTTTCCAGATCCGTTTGCTACGCCGTCCAAGAGATAGTTTCCATCTTCGTTCATGCATGCATCAGAACCATCTGGGACAATATGGCCAGAGCAATCTGGGAACTCGCCTGAAAGTGTACCATCAAGTATCCCCTTTCCAGAGAATTGCCCTTCCCCGGTAATGCTGTGATTGTCGAAAACTGCTTGAGTATGTGTGCCAGTGAAGTCGTGAACAGATACTGCACCCATGCTCTCAACTGTTCCGCCCCCAAGGAATGTTACCTCTCCAATTCCAGTGAATCTCAAGTCCTCACCCACCATGCTCCCATCAGAGGTCATTACCTCGTAAGGCTGGATTACCACGTCATCCGAGGAAGGCGTGAGGACGATATTTGCTGAGACAACTGGGTCTCCGTCAAAATCTAGTTCTCCGGTCCATGAGAGAATTCCTGAAGCGGTTGATGGGGTTACAGATATTGGAGCCTCAATAACGGACTGGCCATTGCTATGGCCATCTGAGCCAGAAATGTTCACTATTGTCTCAGAGAGCCATGTAGACCCATAGACGCCCCCAAGAATTCCAGTTACCGGATTGACTGTTCGAGAGCCTGCTGCTGCAATAGGGAGGCAATCGGCCACGTAAGGATTCCATTGTTCGTCCGAGTTGCAGAATAGTTCAGACATTTGGTTGGCTGAACCCGAGAGCAGGGATGTTCTGGCGGAGTCGAGGTCTGGATCGCCTGTGAAAGCAGAAACACGAATCTTTCCGGCTGGAGCGATGAAGGAGTAGTGGCCATCTTCGTCCGCCTGAGTGCTTCCGATGGGTATCCAGTATGTTCTGGAGTCGTTATCGACTACGTTTCCGTCTTCGTCGGCTGACTCATCTCCGCTGAAAGCATCTCTCTCTATGAGTATCCGTGCGTTTGGTACCGGGCCAACTCCCTCGAGTGTGACGGATCCCTCCAGTTTAGCACCGCTGTAATACTTCAGAATCTTGACATTTCTGTTAGAATCATAAATCGAACCGCAGTACCTGTCTGCCTTTCCAGTAAGGGTGAATTCGGTGCCATTACTGGAAGAAAGAGAGTCTGAACTGAGTGATAGAGTCTCTTCGTCGGAGTCATAATCTATTGTCGAGGCATTAATGGGGATGACGCCTTCTTCCACGTGGGTCACCTTCCAAGGGCCTCCTGATTGAAGTTGAGACCACCCTGATGATAGGCTGTCTTCTGAATAAAGTGAGACACTAGACAATTTTGGAGTCCCAACTACTGTTGATGCGGAGCCTGAAATCTGGATTTGCTCACAGGAGGTTCCATTTGTGGGGTCGTACCAGTTGGATAGTACAAAGTGGTTCATCATTGCTCCTGGAAGTGCCATTGCGCCCTGCAAATAGCTTCCCGGAGTCCCTGTGAGTGAATTTGGAAGAATCCAGGTAGAGGGCGTGTCTGCATCGCCTTCTTGCCCACTTATCGATGGCAGTCCCAGCGTGGAAGTCCCATAACCGACGTATGTCCTAGCAACCATAGTTTCGAAGAAGCCGTCGAGATGCTGGTAGTCCATGTCCGTCATCTGAATCATGTCCTCCCCGGTAGATGCTCCTGAGGCTTGAGCCTTCAGATCCTCCATGTATCTGGTTTGGAACTCGTCAGGTGACATTGGACCTTGATTTGTTTCGTAAGTTGTAGTAATGTAAGAGTCTAGGTCAAGGCCAGATAGATGGGTTGGAGCATGGAAGATTCCAGTGGTCTGGCCCCTGTGATACGACTGATAGTCCTGATAGTACTTTCCACCTAGTGGGAATAGGCGATTATCTACTGCGAAGTATCGAATCTCGTGGTTCCTCGAAGTTGTACTTCCATGGGACTGGTCATAATCCGAGACCTCGTACGAGTCGATGGATGAGATTCCATCATAAATCTGTACAAGATCCTCCAGAGAGAAGGCGGTGATTAGGAATGCACGGGCCATGCCGAACCTAGCATTTGTCCTGTGGAGTGCTGTCGAGAGATCATCATAGTCATCAATGATGTCTCTTGTATATCTGTATCCAGCCATGTCATAGTGGCTTGCCTCATCGAAATCTGATAGTTCAAACGAGGATGATGAGCCACGAGCTTGGTCGAAGAGGGACATTGCCTCTGTTGAATTGGTGGTTGATTCCCCGAATTGTTCACCATTCACCAATACCACATAGGTATCCAAACAAGGGTCGACGCATGTTAGCCCATTACTGTCCAGAGGATTGCCCTGGAGCAATTCTGCACCGCCATATTCAGCAACTACAGCCATAAGGCGATGTTGCAGGAACTCCTTGTTGTTGTTGGAAGTAATGGCTTCAAACTCCTTGACCTGGTCCTCGGACATTGTGTTGTTAAGAACGGATATGAAGGAGTCGCCAAGTTGGCCATTGATGCTCTTGTCGCCCATTGCCAGTGTTGTAATGAAAAGCGAGAGTGTGTCTTCCTGGCCTCCAGAGAGCAACATTGCCCCGCTGTTTGGGATTCCTGACTGGAAGTTGTCTGCAACCGTAGGATGCTGCCCAGAAACTAGTGCTTGGAAACCGTAGTCCCACCAAGAGACGAAAGCTGGACGTTCGCTGAATGGAGTCTCGGTATCCTGCTGTGATAGCCATTCGTATGCCTCATTCCAACCCTGCGAATTGAAACTGGGGCCGAAAGTTCCCATGTACCATAATCCAGAGTCGCTTTGATCGTAGGGTTCGCTATTCATTACCGAAAACAATCCCAGCAGGTCCTGCCTCAAGATGTCCGGAACAATGTCATATAGGCTCTGATCTATCTCACTTGCAGATTGATCCCCTCTCGGTATTCCCGCATCAATTCCATAAGTCGCGTGTTGAGACGTGATAAGTAGCAGTACCATGACCATGGCCGGGACGCCGGGACGAGCCTTGGTGGCAGGCCATAGGGACTTGAATCGGGTCCTTGGAGTCCCGATCCCTGAGTTCCTCCACACCTTAGCGAAAGATGGCAAACTTGCGGACCCCCACAGCATGGAAATTCCAATCCCGCCCACTACTGCCATTACTGGGGTGGCGTTGATGATGAAACGTCCTGCTGACCATGCCATGTATGTGGCAATAATGGTCCAAAGCCCCAATAGGGTCAATTCTGACTTGTTCTTCCTGCTGCCCCTCCACAATAGTAAGAATGCACAGCAAATTGCGATGAGAGCCACTATTGGCCCGTAGGATGCAAAGAGTACTCCTCGCTCCGGGGCTTGGGCCTCACCGATAGTGCCGAATATCTTGTTCTTTGAGAAGTAGAAGCCGCCAGTGAAGAGGATGTCCCAGCCATTGTACAACTGTGCTTCCTGGAGAATAAATAGCAGGGCTAGTATCGAGCCGAATAATGCGCTTCCACCCAGCACTACCAACAGCCAAGGCTTGTCCCTGAACGAGCTAGAAACCCATCCCACGGCAAATGTGAAGCCGATTATGTAGAACATGGGCTGCATCCCACTGGGGGCAAAGAGTAGGTTCATTCCTGGCCATGCGTAGAAGGGAGCAGGTACCAGAATGGCCACGAGCATCATTTGAAGAGCCGCAGAGGTAAATTGTAGGCTATCCCTTCCCTTGAATATGTTAATCGCTACTTGGAATGAATAAGCCAGGAATAGTATGCCTGGACCATAGACGAATCCTTTCCACCCAAGGGCCATGATTGAGAATGCTACTCCAGCCATTGACGCATTGGCCATCAATGACGGGTTCCTCTTCCATGTCTCTCTCATTCCTGCGAGGATGTACAACGGGTTTGTACTAGTTGTCTTGAAGAGTTTATTGTGGTCAATCTTCCCTATTGCCGTAATCCAATAGTAGAATGCGATTGCTAGGAAAAGCATCGCGAAGGAGTCGTGATCCGACATGGCGAAAGTTGAGCGGCTCATGTGGCCGGGCATTAGGGCTATCAACCAAGCTGCAATTATGCCTGCCCTCTTACTGTGTGCGCGAGAAGCTATGCCAGCAATTGGAAGAACAATCAGTGCGCCGTATATTGCTGGAAGGGCGGACATGGACCACCAAACCGCTTCATCAGCTGGAATCTCAAGAATCCAAGATATTGCCAAGCCTCCCAGGGCGAGAGACCAAGAGAAGAGTGGAGGCCTTGGATTGATTCCTCCTGTTGGATAGGCCCTGTCATGATCGAAAATCAGATGGCTTCTTTCCGCAATTACGTAGTCGACCACCCTCTTCATGTACCATGGGTCAGAACCACCGGTCATATCCCAAAGCCCGGTCCCGTTTGCATTCATTGCCGGGATTACGTTCCATGCAGTTCGAACGATTAGAGCTACCAACAATGCAAGTGCAACCATCACGGAATAGGAGTTGGCGTCCCACCAAACTCTGAAGCCGCTCCTCTCCCTCTTTGGCGCAATATCTCCGAAAACCCCCCTGGATGCGAAGAAGATGGCGAAGAAGTTCATCCAAAACCACAGGAAGAACCATGTGAATGAGCCAATGAATCCGTCCTCCGCGAATAATGATGGTAGTTCGTTTCCGATCTCATGAATGTGGCCAATTGTGTAAAGAGTCCAGTTCACAGCCAGAAGTGCACCCAATACATGCCACCCCTCTGCCCTGAAGAATGCGTGAATGAAAATGACCAACGCAGTGAAACAAGCCCATGCCACTCCTAAGTGACTTTGCTGAGAATATTCCTGAATAGAATCAATCTGGCATATCCAGAGAAGTGGTACTAGGAAACTAGCGAATACTAGAGAAGAGTAGATTCCAACCTCTGGTTTATCTCTGATGTTTGGAAGATTGGCCATGAGCCTCCCTTTGCCCCTATTCTCGATCGAACCCCTTAGACACACCATCACAAGGAAGCCTAGTGATATTGAAGAAAGCCAGAATGAGAAGAAAGCGGAGCCGATGGAATCTCTGACTGTGTCTATGACTGAAAGAGAGTCGCTTTGGGCAATTAGTAGCCCTCCTGCATAGAATGCTGCTAGTCTCATGCCCAGAACTATCGATAGCAAACTTGCAGACTCCTCGAATCGTTCTGATTCGTTTAATGCTGCTGAGGCGAATGCGACGAATACGAATGTGGATACGAACATGTGGTTGAAATGCCCTGGGGCAACTGAATTAGCGATAATTCCTATGAGAGCGGCCGCGAGAGTGATAGAGGAAACGCGCAATGCTCCTGAACCGAGAGGGACTAGCAACGAAGACCTCCCCATGGAAGCTGGAATTAGAACAGATAGCGAGATTATTATCGAAGCGGAGAGGAAATCCCCATCAACTTCTCTGCCTTCAAAGGAAGAAGCTGCGATAGTCAAACCAAGAAGTGCTATTGTAATCGCCAAAGGGGCGACTAGGTTGTTGAATTGGGCGACTTGAAGACTTTCTTTACCCTCTTCCATCCCATCCACCGGACCTATTTGCCAATGACTCAGCATCGCGCCGACCAAAACGCTTGTTTTAACCGTTCGTAGAACGGAATGGAAAGATAACCCGGAGATTCAGGCTAATTTAGTTCACGGAAGAGCGCGAAAACCGATGTCTTCCCTGTAGTGGGAACCTTCCAAATTTATTCCCTCAATTATCTGGTATGAGATCTCCAATGCCTCGACTAGGCTAGGAGCAATTCCAGTTGCAGATAGCACTCTACCTCCGGTTGAAATTAGTTCTCCGGAGTCGTTCCTTTTCGCTCCGGCAAGATGGACAAAACCGAGAGATTGGCCCTCTTCTATTGTTGCATCCCATCCTTCTATCACCCTTTCAGAAATCACGTCACCCGGGTAACCCTCCGATGCTAGTACTACTGTAGTTGCGTGGAATTTCTTGAACTCGACTTCGATTTCTGCGAGTTCTCCCTGTGAGGCTGCCAGCAGGACAAGACCCAAATCTGTCTGAATCAGAGGGATAGTCACCTGAGCCTCGGGGTCTCCAAGCCTCACGTTGAACTCGACAACGCTAGGAGCTCCGTCCTCATCGATCATCAGGCCAACGTATAGGCAACCACGATAGGGAGTCTCCGAGTTTCTCAGATGGTGATGCATTGGTTCTACTATCTCTTCCCTTGTCCTGGCCAATACGGATGGTGTCGCGACTGGGGCTGGAGCGTATGCACCCATCCCCCCGGTGTTTGGTCCTTGGTCATTATTCCCAACTCTCTTGTGGTCCTGGCTTGCTGGAAGCATCACATAACCAGACTCGTCCATAATCACTAGGACTGAGGCCTCCTCTCCAGAAAGATGCTCTTCCATGAGGACAAAACCATCTGTCTCAATTCCGCTTCTTAGTGCTTCATACGCCTCACTTCTTGAGGAGGTGACAGTTACTCCCTTTCCTCCCGCAAGAACGTCCCTCTTGATGACCCAAGGAGGTTCGAATGATTCCAAGCTGGCGCCTATTGAGTCGATTTCGTCAATTCTTTCAAATCTCCCTGTTGGGACTCCGAGTGCCGCCATGACAGTCTTTGCATGAGTCTTGGACCCCTCTAGAATTGCCCCCTCAGAATGAGGTCCGAAGCTGGGGATTGATTCCTGTCTTAGCCTATCTGATAGTCCATTCACTAGTGGTGCCTCGGGACCAACAACAACCAAGGAAACCATCAACTCCTTTGCTAGACTTACAATTCCCACGATGTCAGAAACCTGTACATCGTGATTGGTGGCTA
>MDTG01036543.1_pt1 | contig 36665 bp, 20 predicted proteins | sample 811421 | NCBI WGS metagenome assembly MDTG01 (sample SAMN05326645, study PRJNA326480) | marine metagenome | isolation source: seawater | place: Pacific Ocean: South East | collected 2011
TGTAGCATTAGAGAAGCCAGGTTATAGGCAATTTTACAATCATATGTTAAGGGCAGTAGCAGAAACAATAACAGATCCATCACGAGGATTAACAAGAGAGAATCTATCACCTTTGGCAATAAGACATACCTTTGCAGTTAACATGTTAGATAGAGGAGTAGATGCTGAAGCAGTAAGACAGATGATGAACTGCAGTAGAAAGACATTAGAATTTTATTCAAAATACAGGAGGGATATGTTGGAGTCTAAGTTAGACGACATCGACTGGTAGTGCGTAGAAGACACATGCAAGGTAAGCAACACCAGTACACTTTGTGTGGGCATCAAACAACCTCTGGAGAGTGGGCAAGGATGCTAAGGGATGCCAACAAAATTAACTGTAAAAGATGCTTAATGGTACAGAAAAGAATAGATCAGAAGAAGAATAAGAAGAAGTAGTTTGGTTAACAGTATATCCATTCATGATGCAGCTATAGTAGTCTCAAAATATATACCGTTTATATAGGCATATCAGAACAACATCAGACTATAGTCTAACATATACTGTTGCCCTACAGATAAATCCTAAGATCAATACATAAAAACACTGTTTATCCTCTATAAACCCTCCAAAATACCAATGATTTAGATGGTTATTGTTTAATTTTACTCGTATATATATTTATATTTATGGGGGTATACGTATTCATAAAGTAATATATATACTAAACGTATTGGTGTAAGGGGTCCATGCGGTTATATATACTACATTAGACAGTTATATATCTAACCTGCCACGGCAGGAAAACACGGAGGAAAAAAGCATGAAATCTTTGAACCGAACCGCAGTCGCTGTTGGCACAACAGTCGGCTCTGTAAGTTCAGCATTTGCTTCAGACACAACTGACGCAATCACTGACTTGCTACCTACTATTGTAGAATTAGCTGTAGTCATTGCATTGTTAGGAATGGTCGTAAGCATGTTGAAGAAGATGAACTAAGCTTAATTGAAATATGAATTTCAATAAAGTAGCAGTCACATCTGGAGCAATCTTGGGATCTGCCCAAAGCGCATTTGCAAGCGTAGGTAACGCAACTACAGCTATAACGGATTTACTTCCAGTTATAATTGAGTTGGCTATTGTTATAGCACTATTAGGTGTTGTAATGGGCTTGCTAAAGAAGATGAATTAAGGATATCCTTAAATGAACTTCAAAAAAGTAGCGCTTAGTGCAGGAGCAACCTTAGGAGCTGTATCAAACGCAGCAGCATCAAACCTATCTGATTCAGTAACAGAATTAGTACCAATTATTGTAGAATTAGCAGTAGTTGTCGTACTATTGACTTACGTATTAAGTGTGGTTAAGAAACTAAATTAAGGAGTTATTATGTACAACAAAATAGCAACCTCAGTTGGTTTGACCTTAGGTGCAACATCCAACGCAATGGCAGGTAATTCTACCGACGCAATTTTGGAAATATTTCCAGTAATTGTAGAGTTAGTTATTATCATAGCTATGCTTGGATGGATCATGAAGTTATTGAAAGGCCTAAATTAAGGCGTTTTAATTAACCTCAGCTTCGCATATTTCGCCCCCCTATCGAGGAAACTCATCGGCATTTATTGCTGGGCGGTTACTCGGCAAAGGTAAGGTGTCACTCCCTTGCCTTTCGCCCCTGTAACAATTATATATGCATCCCCAATAAGGTAACTAAAAGATGACAAAAAACTCTAACAGAATCAAAACATTTCGAATCGTCGAGAAATCTAACGTTAGTGTGGACAATCCTACTTCTTTTGGCCCTTCAAAAATTAAGATTACTATTCCGAAAGGAACTCAATTAAAAGTTAAGGAGGTCAAGTAATGGCCGCCCAAGTATATAGAGCAAGACAATTCAAGAACGGAAAAGGATTTGCAGTAACTACAGCTACGACTAAAGATGGCAAGGCTGATTTTACTAAAGCATTTTTTCTGAAAAACGAAGGTGAAACTAAACAGAAATATGGAAACCAGAAAAATAATTTTAACATAGGTAGTGCATTTGTAAGTCAAAATCCAAATTTATTCCAAGGCAAAAAAAGAAGTAATTTATCAAATCAATTAGGTGGCGGTAAAGGAAACAGATCTAACTCTGGAGCTGATTTTAAAGGTAAGTCAGGAAAGCCACAACAAAAGTTAGCCAAGCCTTTGCCGAAGCCCAGAGATGTAAGGGGAGTTCCTAATACAAGCTCCGAGATTGCTGTAAGAAGAATAGCAACAGGAGATTTTGAAGATAAACAAGTTGGAAGAGCATTCCAGAAATGGGCAGGTGTAAAAAAGATGAAGGATGGAGAATATGACTTCCAAAGAGATGACAAAACGATGGGTAAGGTTTACAATGATTATATTACAGTAAAAACTGCAGCTTCTAATTCAACACAATATCTAAAGAATAATGACCCAGAATCTGCCTTAGAGGAATATACAGATGCAAGCCTTGCAGCAAGCAGATTACCTAAAGAAATAAGAAATATTAAGTCAGTTGGAGGAGGCACTTTCTTTGGAAAAGGATATGTAGGAACTATAGAAAAGAATTTCAAGAGTGCAAGTAACCAAGCTGGATATGGCGCTGCAGATAAAGCATACAAGACAGGTTGGTTCGGTAGGCCAAGTATTGCAGCTAAAATAGAACAATCAAATCTTGAAGCTATGGAAATACAAGCTAAGGCAGATAAAGAATCTGCAAAGGCATTGTTAGAAGAAGGTAAAGAAAGGTCTTCGAGGTCTAAATCAGTTAGACTTGCTGAAATAGAGGCTGAGAAAAGAGCAAGTGCTTCTTTCTTGAATAAGATAACTGGCGGATTAGTAGGTAGAGATTCATTAGCTACATTAAGAGTTAAATCAGAAAGGGCAGAAGCAGAGGCAGCACTTAAAACAGCAAAACAAGAAGGAGCTGCTGCAGAAGAATCTGCAAAAGCACAAAGAAAAGCAATTAGCGTTCAATCAGGAGCATTCGGAGCCAGGCAAAGAGCTCAGAAATTAGAAAGCCAAGAATTAGAGAGATTAGAGCAGAGATCTGCAGAAGGTAGACCCATAACAAAGGCAGACAAAGCCAGGCTTAAGTTTATCAGAGAATTCGGAGAACAAACGCCTTCATCTTTCGCAAGAGGTGAAAGTCAAGTTAGATCAGTAATAGCGCCTGATGCAGAGACAATCCAGGCAGCAAAAGACTTTGAGAGAAAAAAGAGAGGTTCTAAGAAATGAGTGTAAGAAATGAGATAAGGCCTTATACACGCAAGGTATATACTTCTACTCCAAAATCAGGAACAATAAGAATCGCTATTAACAGGAACACTCCATTAGAAGATAGAAAAACTTGGCTTGGAAACACAACACCAATAAAATACAAGACAGTTCCAAGATTTAGATTAAAGAAAGACGGCAGAATTGATGCACACCAGGATACTCCATATGTAGAAAGACCAGGCAGTCCAAAAAATGTAGTATCATTAGATAAGTATGGTAATAGGGACTTACAGACAGAAAAAGAATACTTTGGTTATGCAGGAACTTCAGATAGAGATTATCTTAAAGAAACGGCAGGTGCAGCTAAAGGTGCATCAGACAAAGCATGGACTGAAGTAAGAGGTGGAACTACTGGTGCTAAAGTAGAAGAATATATGGCAGGAAATGTTGACGGTCAGAAGAGAAGAGCTAAATTAAGGGAGGTTGACATCTAATGGCAAGACCACGTTCTATGCGGTCTAAAGAGACTGGACAGAAAGCAAGAAGATTAAGAGCAGCAGGACTTGACCCAAAAGATGTTCCTGCAAGAACAGGGCCTTATATGCTAAAAGAGGGAATTACTGGAGAAAAGAAGAAGAGTTTATTTGGAGACAGATACAAATTATCAGGACCTTCAAAGACAAAAGACCCTTTTAAGTATCAGAAAAGAGTAGATAAACAGTTAGAGAAGAGATTAGACAATTTTGATAGATTAACTGTAATGCAGAAAGATAAAGATTATGACTTCTTATCAAGAAAGCAAGCAAGAGGTCAAGATTGGAGCTCAAATAAGGAAAGACGATATTATAAACAATTAGACGCCTGGTTCAAAGGCAACGGTAGAGTAAATCAACTTATACGTGAAGACGGTGTTCTTGCCTTCTTTAAAAGAGGTAAAGATGCCCTTAAAGACAGAAGAGATAAAAGAAGAAAGGCAGAAGCACGAAATAAAGAAATACAAAAGAAGATTGATGCAGAAAAAGCCGAAAGTGCAAGAATAAAGCTGGAACAAAAAGCCCAAAAGAGAGAAGCTGTAAGAGAATCAATACCAGGGTTCAGGACTGCAGAAAGAAAGGGCAAGGACATTTCAATGAAATTGAAAAATTTCAAGGAAGCAAGAAAGACCAAGAAAGAAAAAGCAAAAAACAAGGAGGAAAATATGCCGAAAGTACAAGAAAAAGCAGTACGTGGGCGATATACCTATAAAATATGAGCAGAAAACAAAGTGGAACATTTAGCAAGCGAGGGGATAAAACCCAAACACTAACCGCCAAAGGCGTAGAGATCAAGGCAAAGATAGATGGTAAGGTTAAAGTCGATAGAGACGGCTTTGGTCGAATCAAGAATATCTCAGCTGAGAAATTAACTCTGAAAGCAGAGGACCCTAATAAGAAGACCCCATGGGTATTCAAATTAGATACAAAGCGTAATGAGAGTTTCAAAGGTCAGAAGATAAAGGACAAATACTGAAACAATGGCTCGGAAGCATGACTACTATGTCAATGTCCTACCTAAGAAGGAAAAAGAAACTAAAACAAAGAGTTTCTTCAGAATAGGTAAGTCAAAGAAGACTACTTCTTTTAGTAAAGAACCAGAGATACGGTTCCAGGCTATTGACCAAGCAGAAGCTTCCAAAATAAAGAAAGATTTAGAAAAAGGTGGTAACGTTAAGGCCGAAGTACAGAAAGTATTAGGACCTGAGAGAACGGTAACTGTAACTCAGAGAGTAACTGGCAGTCTAAGGGCAGAGCCAGATGTTAATCATGATGAATTAAGAAAGAATGTTAACAATGCATTACCAACATCGTCCGCACTACTACCTAAAGTTCCAACAGAAGAGATTTACAGAGAATCTAAACCAGGTGTAGAAGTAAAGGAGGAAGATGAATAATGATTTGTGATTGTAAAGAATGCAAATGTGAATGTTGCAAGGATAATGATTAAGTGTTAGAGAGATCATTTGAAATAGTCGTTCTTCTTACATCAACAGTTATAACGCTTGCAATTGTATTACAAACAATAGGAATATTAATTCAAAACATGAAGAAGTTATAATGGCAGCATCAAGGTACCAGGCAACCGCAGATTTAGTAGCAACCGCTGCAGTAGCAGCAGTAGTGCTGTATACTGTGAGAAGAGTATTTGTAGATAGAAATGGTTTTCTGGTTGGAGAAAATAAAAACGGCAATAAGCAAAAGATAGCTTCACCAGTAAAACCAAGTGGATGGAGATTAATAGATCCAAAAGATAATAAAGCAAAGGGTAAAATTTACAAGACCAAAGAAGAAGCCCGTAAAGCATATAATAAGAAGTACGCTAATAAGAAAGTAAAGAGGGAGGACGATGGTCCTTTTAGTTTAAGAATATGAGCCAAAGATATAACACAAGAGCACCTCCAGTAACCAGTCCAACACAACAGAATAATTTTAAAGTAAAAGAAGGAAAGAATCCAGAACAAGTAGTATACATCTCAGTAAACGCTGCATCAAAGACGCCAGGAGCGGCAGTCAACGCAGCACCTAACATTTCGCCACGATTAGCACAATCGTTAATACAAAGCAATAAGCAGAACTATAGGTCAGGTCAGACAATTACAGTCACCGATGGCCAGCAGGAGTTCAATTTCAAGAGAAGAGGAGATAGGGTAATACAAGAAAAACCCATGAATAACAATGGCAAGTCTCCCAGAAGAAGAAAACGCTCCGAACCGTCTGCTGAAGGTCAATTATCTGAAGCGGAGGTAATGCGTGGAGCGTATTAGAGAATTTTTTAGCGATTATTTATATAATGATAAGAAATTATTCGGGACTATACCTGTTTTAGCAATACTATGTATGTCTTTAATAATTATAAGTCCAGAACCAGAGGTAGAGCCATACCAAGACCCAGAATTATTGGAATTTGAAGTAGAGTCTTATGAAAAATTAGATATAAAGGTTGCATCAAAGACACCATCTACCTTTTCACAAGTAGGTGATTCTATTGCAACAATAGATAAAGGGCACTTAGTTCTTCAGAACACTTATAATGAATTAATCTGGGCAGAAGAGATAACTGGTATGGATTATGTTGTTGGAGTCGATTATGATTACAATTCCGAATATATTATATTATATGGAAGTTACAAGAATGAATTTGGAGTAGTTTGGGTTTATAGTATAGAAGGAGAGAAATATGCTTACGTTCAAGATGAAGTAGGAGTAATAACTTCTGCAGTAGTGTATAACGAATATTTAATTTATGGAACGGACTCTTCTTTTGATACAGAAGCAAATTCACGTTTAATATTCACATTAGTAGATGAAACAAAAATAATTCATGATTCATCTGATTACATAGATGTAAATACGATTGAGATAGATGGTAAGGGCGGTTGGTCCACAATAGACATATCAGAAAACGGGGAATATGTGGCCGCAGCCTTTTCAGACCCAGAAGACAAAACGTTAGGCACAACTGCACTCTATAGCTTAGAAGACGGCAGACCAGAACTATGTTGGAAGCCATATCCAGTACATGGTTCAATAACAGAGATAGAACTTTCTTCTGATGGTATGAAAATGGCAGCTGGAACGGCAGAAGGCACTGTTATGTTTTGGCATCAAGCCCCTTACCAAACCAGTGAGCAATGGTATGCACAGTTTGCAGAAGGTGCTGAGATCTCTGACATAGAGTTAAGTCCAGATGGTACAAAGTTAGTTGCAGCAGGTGGTCAAAGTCAGAATGAGTCTATAGGTTATTGGGGTTATTGGGAAACTGAACCAATATATGAAGACGAAGAAGTATTCGAGGAAGACCCTTATTATTCTCCAACCTGGTCTAAGAGACTTGAATCAGGATATATCATGACAGTAAATCTATATGAAGAAGAAAATGTGTTTTACACACGCAATATAGATAATAACATAAAAGGCTACTTTACAGTAGACCAATCACAGTTCTACAATACAAATTGGGGTTACATAAGGAATGCAGAATGGAATGAATGGAAGGAAACTCATTTAGCTGAAGCAGAAGAATCTGCAAGCAATGATAATGAGGGTAAAACGGTCTGGTCAAGTCCAAACACTTATTATCCAGTTATAGTTGTGGGATTAATCCTGTACGCTGGTTACAAAGGTGGCCAGATATCAAGAACATGGATGGAGGAAAAAAATGCTAACGCTTAATTCAAAACACAGATGGTCTGACACAGATAAACAAATCTGGTCTGAGTTTGTAGTATACTTTATGGTATACTCAACTATATTGGTAGGTTTCGGAATCGCCAGTGATGACAGTGGAACTATGTTAGATAGTTTCCGTTTCCTTGATAATGCAGAAGAGAGACAGATAGAACAATTTCTTAAGATAGTTCACATGTGGCAAACAAATCCTTACATGATGTCATTATGGATGGGCTTTGAACATTTTAATACAGATGTAGTCGAAGGTTATGGTAAAAAGGCAGTTAATACAATTAAAGAAGAAGTTCTGAATCCGATAGGTTCAGGAATACTTGGTGGTCTATCCAAGTTATCTCCATTCGGTTCAGCCTCTGCAGGTTCAGTGGCATGGGATGGCGGTGGTGCAGATAATAATTGGAATACACCAAATAACTGGAATCCAGACGGAGTTCCAATTACTGGAGATGACGTTACAATAGATGCCTCAGGCACTACAATTATTTTAAATGACCATATAGGCGGAGGGCAAACTAATCTCGGTCTTAATAGTTTTAGAATAGATGCAGGAACATTAAATACTAATGATGGTTCTAACAGGATGTTTACAGTTACAGGAGAAGTAATAGTAATTGGAACAATAAATGCTACAGGTTCAGACATTTTCTTTGGAGGTTTAAAGATTGAAAATGGTGGAGAGTATATAGCAACAACAGCTACAACAACTATTACTGGAGAGATAGATGTAAGTGGAACCAAATACGCTTTGTGGACGGCTTATGGTTCTACACATGGGAATGGTACTTTTACACACAGTAATGGTACAGTTCATTTCAAAGATACTACAAATACAACGCATCCTATAGTACAAAGTGGAGGAGACAAATTCTATGATGTTGAAGTTACTCTAACTGGCGCATTCCCTATTCTAATAGCCCACCATAATATGCAGACGGTTAACGGTAGTTGTAGTGGTTCAGCAGATAGTAAGACTGACTGTGAGGATGCTGGAGACACTTGGACTCGTGGTGGAAACTTTACATTACATGAAGGAAAATTTACAGATGGATCTAATGGATTCCATATAGGTGGAGATGTATTAGTTAAGGATGGAGGATTTTTACAAAATAGTACAAGCACATCTCAGGTTAAATACTCACAGACTATAGAAGTCGAGAGTGGTGGAACTTGGAAAGCACCTACGGGATTCTATCAGCTAAATGATTTATCTGGTGGCGCATATGTTATAAATCTCCATGATGGAGCAATGTTCTATCACCAAAATGGGACTATAGAATTATTAGGAGGACATGACTCTAATAGTTACGTACATTTTGGATATACTGCTGGTTATGATAATCATATGTATAATTTTACAATTGAAGGAGACCATGCTGGCGGTGCAAGCGACTTCGAAGCATATTCTCATATAGGAATAGAAAATGATTTTATACTTGAAAAGGGAAGGTGGCTATATTGGTCAAGCTATGCTTTCGAGGTTTATGGAAACACAATCATAGGTGGTGGTGCCAGTGCTTCTGAACTAACTTGCTATGGTGCATGTGATTTAGATTTCTATGGCCCAGTTACAGTAAAAGAGAATGGTAATGTTATTGGCAATCATCCTTCTACAGAGGCAGAGACTGAGATGAATTTCCATGGAGGACTACATATTGCGGAAGGAATTAGTTCAAATGATTTTGAAAGACCAAAAGTAATGACAGCCTCAAGCATAGTAAATGATTCAGGAGATGTCTGGTTAAATTTACGTTCTGGTTATACAAACAATCCTATACTAATTTCAGGAGGTGGTGGTACACTTGATGGAGACTTTGATAGTCATTCCACAGATGGTGCATTAGCCTTTGATATAGATACTGAGGCAGTAATGGATTTTGCAGGTAGTGGAGACTATGTTGAGATGGGTGACGGAGTTAGTAGGACCTGGACTAACGGAATAACTTCTTCTGCATGGATTTACAGAACAGGAAGTGATGAAGATTTCGTAAATGTATTAGATGCAAGCAATGGATTCTCTTGGTCTATCTTTGCTGATGGAAGGCTCTGGTGGTATGCAGGAGACCTTAGCACAGCTAATGCCCAATCACCAACAAGTCCTTCAACACTAAGAATTCCTGAAAACTCATGGCAGCATGTTGCCCTAAGTTATAATCCAGATACGGATACTATGACTTCTTATCTAAATGGACAGATATTTTATTGTTGGGGCCCAAGCGGATGTGGTACGACTGCAACCATTACAGGAACTATAGCAAACGGAACCAGTAATAATAACATAGGAAAGTGGAGCAACAGCAATTATAATTGGGAAGGAAAGATAGCAGACTCTCGTCTTTACGATGAAGCTCTTGACATCTCAGAGATACAATTACTGGCTTCAAGAGTATATAGAGAAACTCCTACTACTCCATTTGCATGGTGGAAACTTAATGACACAGTAAATGCAATAGATAATCTTGGTAGTTGTGATGGAACACCTTCAGACTGTGATGGGACAGCTCATTGGGACGGAGGCAATTGGGTATATCCTTATACTGTAAACATTCATCCAGGAACTGTTTTAGAGGAGAACGTAACAGTAAGTAATGGAACACTAAGTGGACTTGCATCTTCATACATTAACTTTGATGGAACTAATGATATTCTACACACCTCAAGTGATTTCACAATGTCACATGATAATTCAACTATATCTATCTGGGTTAAGAAAGACAATGCTACAGGCAATGAAGATAATATAATGGGTGAAACTGATGACCCTAATCAGCATTGGTTCAAAATAGATACTAATGGAGATATAGAATTTAGAGATTATGGGACTGGAAGCGTAAGGTGTGATACTGCTATTACTGACACAGAGTGGCATCACGTGGTAGTTACATTAAATGGCGATGATAATGGTGCGATTTACGTTGACGGTGTTGCTCAAACATTAACAACTAACGCAGTATCAGCCGACCTTACATTTGATTCATTTGGTGCAAGAGGTTCTACGACTGACCCATTTGATGGTAAGATGAGAGACATAAGAGTTTATGATGTAGGTTTAAGTGCAGATCAAGTTAACTCTCTTTATCTTAACACTTTATTAGCTACTCCACAACATCATTGGAGATTAGATGAAGGTAGTTGGACTGGCAGTTATGATAGGTTAGATACAGGATATGCTACAGCAGCACCACTTAATGCAAGTGGAGCAACCATGCAGAATGCAGATGTCCACATAGGTAACCTATGGATTGATGGCGCAGACTCAACATTCAGCGCACCAAGAGGCGAGTTAATCCTTGATGGAGAACTTAGAACAGCTGGAGCATTACAGTATTACTGTATTAACGAGGTCAGTGGTGGCGAGTATATCCATAATAACGGAAAAGTAAATTTCCAATTCTTAGCATGGGATTCATGTATTGCAAAATTTGATGAATTAAATGATGTTGAAGTTAATCTTTCGACCACTTCATGGAGAGTTAATTGGAGATCAGATTCATCAGATACTGTAGTACTTGATGGAGATTTAGAATTAACATCTGGAGCATGGAGACCTAACGTAGAAGCACAGCATCAGACAATAAGTGGCCGTGTATCCGTAGCTAATAATGCTACACTGGGTTGGAATACCACAAGCTATAGTGGTACTTGGTCTTTCGGTTGCCTTCGTTTAGATTCAGGAAGTTATTACTATGCAACCACTGGAACTACTAAGATAACTGGTTCAGATTGTTCTTCTACCAATAGTGGTTACTATTGGGATAATGCAGGTGGAAATTATTTCCACCATGGAGGTACAGTAGAATTAGATACGGTAGAGGGTTCACAATGGGTTAAGAATACAAATGCAGACCATCCTTTCTATAATTTCACACTGACATCAGCAGGTGGGTTCAGTGCAAGATGTAATTCACCCTTCCATGTTGAAAATATACTTCGTGTAGATAGCAATACATTAGACTGCGGTAATGTCACTGAATTAAATGCCAGGACAATAATAAACAATAGCACTATTAGTTTAGGAAGTACTACCCTATATATTCATTCATTTTATCAGAATGGCAATATGAATTCTGATGGAAGCACAGAGGTTAATTTCATAGGAACTGGAGGGGTAATCCATGGAGACTTAGGTAGTGCAACAATCGATGTAGAGTTAGATCATGCTCTTGACTTTGATGGCACAGGAGAATATGTGTTAACACCATTTGAATGGGATAACGATTTAGGTAGTGGAGATGCAACAATCTCTCTATGGATTAATCCAGATTCATTTGAGGCTGCAGATTATAACTCACCTCGTTTGATAATGGATGGTTATGCCTCAGGCACTCCAAGATGGATGTTCTTTGGTTGTTATACTGAGAATACAGGTTGGTGTTCAGTAGGCCGTACAGAACAATACGTAAGATTCGTTGAGCATGGTTCAAATGATACATTAGAATCTGGAGACATGGTTGCAGGAACATGGAATCATATTATATTAGAATATGATGCAAGTGAAACAACAATTAAAATGTATCAGAATGGTATTGAAGTAGATAGCGATACAAGCTACAGTAATGGTTTTGGAACTGCAAGTGCATTCCTGAAGTTGGGTGGAACTTCTTGGGATGATTATGATGGAAGATTAGCAGACGTAAGAGTTTACAATTCAGTATTAAGTGATTCAGATGTAGAAAAGCTTTCAAGCGGCATAAATAGACCAACATTGGCAAATCCATTAGCATGGTATAAGTTAAATGAATCAACAGGATTACCACAGGATTCAAGCGGTAATGCACACCATGTTGTATCAGACCAAGGTGCAGACATCATAAGTTCACCATACAGTATAAAATTAACTAACACATTCAATACAGGTGGAGACCTTGTAATAACAGAAGGAACTATTGACAGCTCTGGATTAAGTTATCTGGAGTTCGATGGTGACAATGATAGTGTGGATGCAGGAGATATAGATGCAGGAACTTCTAATCTTTCTATAGCTGGATGGTTTAAATTAAGTTCATCTGATATGGGCGGTGCAGCAGGGACACTTATAGCTAAGGGAGACAATAGTGGTGATAGAGTTTGGACTGTATTCTATTCAGCAGGTAATGGTGTAAGATTTGCTCTTAGTGACAGCGGAAGTGCATTTAACGATGAAGTGACATCATCAGCTGCAATTACAGATACAGACTGGCATCATTTTGTAGCAACATATGAATCAAGCACAGCAATTAAAATTTATATCGATGGAGAATTAGAAGCAACTAACAGTTCAGGTATTACTTCGGCTTTAAGAGATACAGATGATGATTTAAGAATTGGAACTAACTCAGATAGTAAAGTAGATTTTAGTGGTAGTTTAAGTGATATGAGAATTTATGATTATACATTAAGTGAAGAACAAGTTCATGAATTATATGGAGGAACATTTCCAGTAACTCCACTTTATTGGTGGAAGCTGGGTGGTGTAGAGTATGACCGAAATGGAATAATATCTGAACATGGACTCACATCATTATGGAATCCAAATGGAGACCCTTCTTACAATGGAATTTCTGGAACCTCAGTAGGAAGTCAATGGACTAACGCTTATTGTGATAGTTTTACAATACACCAGGATGAAGAGAACACAGTAACTTGTACTGAGAACACAGGAGGCTCTGGTTGGGCAGGATTCGGAGACGGAGGTTATACTGGAAACACTACCAGCATTTGGGACCAACAAGGACACGATAGAATTTACGAGAACGAAGTATATGTTGCTGAGTTTGATTTAATAGTACATCCAGGAACTGATGGATCAGGCCCATTCAAGTGGGGATTACAAACAAGTCCAGTTGGTTCAGCCTGTGCAAGTGCAATTAATATAACTCAAAGTCCAGCAACAAGTGGAAGAATAGTCCACACTTATATTGGCAACGGAAATGCATCATGTGAGAGTAGTGGCGGACTTTTCTCTGTAGAAATGCAGTCAGATGGTTCAAACACTCAGAGCTTCAGCATATCGAACGCTAAATTGACAAAGTATACAGGAGCTGTAGCAACAATGATGGATTTTGATAGTGATTCTTTTTCACAGGGAGCATTCTCTGTCAGTGATGTAATTATACAAGCAGACGGTCATTTGATTGCACCAACTGATTTGCTAAGATTCAATGGCGACTTCCATACAGATGGAACATTCACAAACAATGAAGGAACTCTTTGGAATGTAAAGAGTGGTGGAAAGATAAATGGAACTGTAGATCCAGTATTGTATAAGTTAGGATGTGGTTCTAACTTTGAGATTGAATACAGTATTACTGTCGAAAAAGAAATAAATTGTTATGCAATTGATTTAAGAGATTCAGGACATCAAGTATTACTAACAGTAGGAACTGAGATGTCTCAAGGCACCGTCCGTGCATCATTGGTAAATGCTCCAAGTCATAGTTCTGGTAGCTGGAACATTGAATTAAACAGCACTTACAAACATGGAATAGTTGGAGCAAGTGAACAATTCCCTGCATTAATAGTTGCAACAAGACAGGATGGTAATTCACTAATTCAGAATTCAGGAGGTGGGGCTTACATAACTTTAGGTGATGTAATAGTTCAAGGAACGCTTGGGAAACTTGGCAATGCAGAACATTTTGATATTACGGGCGATGTTACATTTGAACATCTTTATCTAAGAAGTGGAGCTACATTTGATTGTAATAACCATGATGTATATTTCAATTCTTTAACAATAGTAGGAACATTCAATAGTGGTGGAAGTTGTACTATAAACCAGCTTGGAGCACAAGGTCACTTACTTGGAGATATAGGTGATATGGATTATAATGTAAGCCTTGATAGTGTATTCAATTTTGATGGTGATGATTATATCAAAGGGTCAGATACAAGCTTATTAGATTTTGGTTCAAGTGACTTCACAGTTTCAGTTTGGACAAATGCAATATATACAAGTCAAGGCAGTAGTTACAATACATTAGTAACTAATGGAGAAGCCAGTTCAACTGGAGATGGCTTTGCATTGAATATAATGGCTAATGGGCAAATTTGGTTTAAGGCAGGTGGAGGCTCATATGTTACCACTTCAACAGGAGCTTATGCAAACGATGGTACTTGGGCTCACATAGCTGGAGTAAAAAATGGTACAGAGCTTTTAATATATGTAAATGGAGAACAAGTTTATGCCAGCAATGTAACTAATGCAAGTATAAACAATAATGCAGCTATTATGATAGGAGGAGATTATAATTCCTCAGACAATCCACAAGGAGTAAGAAGAGTTACAGGTTCTATAGCAGACGTAAAGATATTCGATGATAATTTAAGTCAACCTGAAGTTGCAAGGATGGCAGCTTATATCAATGTAAGTGGAGAATCTTCTGGAGAACCAGAAAAGCTTGCAAGTTGGTGGAAGCTAACAAATGAATCATTTAAAGATTCAAGTGTAGACAATGAGTCTTTATCTTGTGACTCTATGATTCATGCAGCCTGTTACAAAGAAATACTATATCCAAGTGGAACAATAGAACAGGCGTATCCTTTCACTATAGAATACAGGAATGGTTCAAATGCTAATGGAGATATTACAGTTGCTAATGGAACTTTAGATCTCGAAAGAACAAGTGTTCCAGAATTTGATGGAACTGATGATTTAGTTAACGTTGGAGACTCGAATGCAATTATTACAGGAACTGATGTAACTTTTTCTTGTTGGGTTAAAGTTGATAGTAGCCATACTTCGGTAACATATCTTATGGCAAATCAAAAGGGTTCAGGTTCTACTAATATGTCTTTAGCAATTAATAGAAACGATACTGGTACTGGGGCTGGAGGTCAAGTATCAGGATTTGTATGGAATGGTAGCACTCATATTTTTACAGCGTATGATGCAGGAATCAACGATAATGAATGGCATCACATAGTTTATACTACTACAGGTAGTTCTCAAGCATTATACATTGACGGCATTCAAGTTGCTACAGCTTCTGGGGCTTTTTCAAATTCAGCTTCTACTGATGATATGTCTATAGGTGCATTCAACGCAGCTTCTCCATCGGATTATTTAGACGGGATAATGACTGACGTAAGAGTATACAAACACGCATTATCTGAAGAACAAGCTTATGCAGTATATACAAATCAATCACCAATAACTCCAGACCACTGGTGGCTACATCAATTTACAAGTAATACGGCAATAGAAGATTACGGAACAGCTACAGATTCTGATGGAGTCTATAATGGAGGCTGGTCTCATTTCAGTGAAACCCACAATAGTTTACAATTAAATAAAAACTCAATATTCAGAGCAGCACTAATTACTACAACCATAGATGGAAAGAACTCTGGTAATTGGGCTGTAAACTTTGAGCATGGATTTTATGACGGTAACGGAGGAATTCTTTCATTAACAGCCACGGGTTCAAATATTAACTTTGGTAATGACGGAACTCCAAGTCATGTACAGTATAATGGTAGTGGAACTTCTTGTCTTGCTGGGCCACCGTGGGAACAGAAATTAACAGGAGCTTTGTTCATTAACTCTGGAACATTAGAATTATGTCAGGACCAGATTTACCTAAATGCATCTGGTGATGGAGTTACAGTTGCAGGTGGAACTTTAGATTTAACAGGTAGTACAGGAGCTCATAAATTTGACAAGCTCGTTATAACAAGTGGAACATTCAAAGCACCGCAATACTTAGAGATAGAAGGTAGTGGCGCTGGAAAGCTCACATGGAGTGGCGGAAGCTTTGTACATAATTATGGAACAGTAGAAGTAACAGGTAATAATGGAACTGGAATAAATATTGCAGGAACTTCAGGCAACTTGTATAATTTAATTTTAAACAATGGTGAATGTGATATCTGTAGTATATCTATGCTTGGCGTAAGTACAAGCGCTCCAGCAATAATAGAAGGAGACCTTACTGCAAAGAGAGGTACAATTATTCCTAATACCTCAACACATGACTATACCATTTATGGAACTACTACAATAGAGAGTATAGCTACTTTTAACAATGCAAGTACATCTGGAGATTGGATTCACTATGGTACAGTTATTAATTATGGAGAATATACTATATCTTCAAAAACCAATACATACTATGGAGGAATAATCAATAGAGGAACCTTCAACAGCAACTCTACAGTTACCTTCGCAGGAACTGGCGGAGTATGGGATGGAGACCTTGCAAGTGCAGATGTAGATATAGATCTTGACGACGCCCTCGACTTTGACGGTGGGTTTGTTACATTACCTAATATAGCAATTAGCACAGATGTAACCTTCTCTATGTGGGTCAAACCAGATTTTAATTCAGCTGCAACTTCTTATGCAATGTTGGGGCAAGGCACAAACGACACAGATAGGATATATCTGCAAATTGTCAATAACCAAGCCAGAATAAATATGCAAGTAGATAATGCAGATTGCTGGTCTAATTATGTAGACATAGGAGATTACAGTTGGATGCACGTAGCAATAGTAAGAGACAATACATCAGGAGATAATCAATTCTATATTAATGGAATAGATGCAGGAGTCAATACTAATAAGCCAGCGTATGGTATAGATATAGGAAACATTGGCGCTCATGATGGCGGCACACATCCATTTGATGGAACTATAGCAGATGTAAGAATATATACATCAAAATTGAATGCAACAGAACTATCAACATTAAACTCTTCTATCGGAGTTCCAACTACAGTAGCTCCTATACACTGGTATAAGTTAGATGATGGGGCTGGCAATCCACAAGATTCCGCAGGAACCAACCATGCATCAGCAAATACTGCAACATGGATAGACTCTCCATACAGCATAATGCCACAAGGTTCAGCAACAACATCTGGAGATGTTGATGTAATAAGCGGAATACTTGATTCTACTTACATGTCTTATGTTGATCTTGATGGTGTTGATGATTATATCCAGCTATCTCAAACAGACCTTGCAAAGACATCAGACTATACACTTTCTATCTGGTTCAAGACAGATGATGCAACAGCTTCAACATCATGTGCTTCTAACTGTAATAGATTAGAGAATCCATTATTTGGTTTCGTATCTGGAGACCCAGCCTATGCGATAGATTACGGAATTGATGGGGGCAAATTAACAATACATCATTACGGAGGTTCAGCATGGGCGCAAGAACAAGGAGCTACCACAGTTTCAGATGACGTCTGGCACCACGTATCTTTCGTTTATTCAAATCAGACTGCGGACGTATATCTTGACGGAGTCCTGGAAATGTCTGGAGTTAGTGCTACACAATCCTCTTCTAATTTTGAATGGGACCAGATAGGGTCCAGCTATGGTGGGAAATATTTCTCAGGAAGTTTAAGAGATGCAAGGTATGACGATTATACCTTAAGCGCAGAACAGGTGGCTTCACTCTACGGTGGAACATACTTGCCTATTGGACAAAACCAATGGGCACTTGGAGGTAACAGCCTTGACAATGGTGAAATATTCGCAAGTACTACAGGAAACCCACTGAATGGCTTTGATTACTTTGCAGGAGGATGGTTGCCTAATAATTCTGGATTAAACTGCGACCAATTCAAAGAACCAGATAATGGTTCAGTATATGTAAGAACCAGCACTACTGGCCAATACTGTGGTGCAGGAGTTGATTATTCAACACCAGCTATGAATCTATATGTAGGAAATGTATTCCAAGCTAAATTCGATTACAATAAAACTTCAGGAACATGTAATGTTACTACTTATGTAGGAAGTGGCCCAGTAGGAAGTTCAAAAAGCACACCTAACGTAGCTGCATCAGTAGGCGCTAATAACAACTATCATAGAATAACTTCAACCTACCTTAATGGAACATGGGGAAGTGAGACTAATGGTAATTGTCACTTTGAAATACACAATATGGAATTAATAGGATACACTGGAAACCCAGGATATAATGATGGAGTTACAATAGTTCATACTGACTTCGTATTGGAAGGAAGGCTTGACGTTAGTAATAATAGTAAATTTATAGCACCAAGAGGTAACTTAGAATTAAATAGCCATTTAACAGTAGACCTAACTGCAGATTTCCAACATAATCAAGGAACAGTAGTAATAGATGGGACAGTTGAATTATTCCCATTAGATTATGCTTCTGCAAATGCTCCAATTACTTTCTATAATATAACCCATACATCTGGAACTCTTTACATTGAAAGGCCAATAGTTGTAGAAAATACTTATCTTAAGACTGGAGGAAACGCCATTCATTATTCTAAAGCAACGTTTGGAACAGAAACGAGTGCAGGTACATTGACAATTAACTCAGGGGAATGGCAAATGTATCCATATTATAATAATGCATATTTGTATGGAGCTTCTGAATTATTCCCAGTTGTAATAGATGGTAGTGGAATAGTTAATTGGTCACACGCTAACAATCATGAAGTTTATACTAAATGGATAGACTATCAAAATGATGCAGAGCTTGAAGGAAGGTGTTCTGCAGGTGGCCATTCAACTAAGGGAGCTTGTGAAGGTGCAGGAGAGACTTGGAGTTATACAGTTTTAATTATTGATGGAACCAGTTATTTCCAAGATATAGAAGCAAATGGCGGATACCTCGACTTTAATGGACAGCAAGTAACAGTAGATCACATATCAACTAATAATTTCAGTAGAGTATACAATGGAAGTTCAACTACCGCTGTAGTCTACGCTAAGTCTGCTGAAAGAATAGGAGGGTATATTTTCTGTGTGACTGCAGTATGTGGAGAGGCAGTTGGAGATATAACTGTCATAATGGTAGATGGTGCAACTGAAAGCACTTCCTTAACATATGGAACCTATATGACAACACTTGCATACAATTTAGGAGACGGCAAATGCTCTTATGGTAATCAAAAATATCCTACATCACCAAATGCATTACCAGACTTCTTTATAATGAGTGGATGTGTCGAGCATCAGACAGGAGGGACACCAACCAGGACAACTGACGTCACAATAGTTTCTGGCTCTACCTTTGACCTTGACGACAATGGAACCAGAGAACTTGAAATTCATGGAGACATGTATCTCGACACAGGATTATTGGGAGAATCTATGTTCTCTAACGATGATACAGACTCAAGAGAATACTATGGATACAATTATGATGATAGGGCTGCATTCGAGAATGAGAATGTAACTTGGGAGACTTGGGTTAAAGTACAACCAGGAAGTAACGCCTTTACATTATTCCAGATAAATGGCGCATGGGATGACCAGAGACTCTTCATGGCTGGTGATGGAAAATTAGGATTAGATGTAAACCTATGTTATTCAAGTTGTTCAGATTCTACACACATTTCATCTGACTTTCCGAACCACGGAGACTACAGCGGTAAAGACTTGTCTGGAGATATAAGAGATGGAACCTGGCATCACATTGTAGTAATAATCGGTTCAGATACTTATCCACAAGTATGGTTAGATGGTGTTCTTATTGCAAAATGGGATGGTAATCAGCTTGATACCTATGGAAGCCTAAGATCAGACTTAACTGGATATTATATTAATGGAAACTCAACCTATCCAGTATATGTTAATGGATATGCAACAAACGACCCATTAGTCGCAGCATCGGGTGGACAAGGAACCTTTGACATGAGTATGTTCAGAGTATTTGATGGAACAAAGACAATAGAAGATATTCGAGCAGATATGTTTAACAGAACTCCAGTAAACAACACAGGAGCAACACTTGTCGCTAACTGGTTATTCACTAAAGGAACTGATTACACTTATGTAAATGACGAGTCTGGAAATGGATATGAATTAGAGCTAAGAAATAATTCAGATGATTCTTCTACAGATGATGCATGGAGACAAAAGTACGGTGCTAAGACTACTGAAACAAGTGCAGCAGGAAATGAATATTATACAGGAGTATTATTATTCGGAGAAGGTAAGATAACTTTCGACGGTGGAACAACACATACACTGTACATGAAATGCCATCAGTCTTGGAAATCAGCTCATTTCTATGACCTCAACATAACTTCAGGAGATACTGTAAATGCAATTATAGGAGAATATTATTCATGTGGAGGAGGAATAGGTATAACTCATAATCTAACAGTAGATGGATTATTAAATTACAGCTCTGCAAGTAGGCTACAATGGATAGGTGCTGATAATGCAGGAGCTTCAGCATTAGATGGCACTGAAGTATTATCTTCAAGTTCAGACCCAATAACTTCATCTAACCTTACTGGAGGAATGTGGGGAACTACTGGAGGAAATAATAATGATAAAATGTATTTCCCAGCATATAACAACTATGCAAGTGTATCTCATCAATTTGGAACAATAATTATGACTGGTGATTGGGAAACTGGAGAATTCTCGTTTGACGGTGGAGATACTTTAGATACAAATGGTTATGACATCCTTACAGTAAGACTCTTTGGTTATAATCCAGATAATTTAATAGTAGGTGGTGGATCTACAATTACTTTCAGAGATACAACTAATACTGGATTTAGAAATTGGGGAGGAGACAAAGCTGATTTAGATGCACAGTTCAATGGCTTTGCAGGAGCACATTTCTATAATGAGAATGGTAGCACCAGATTAGAAGGTTCAACAAATGTTTACACTGGAGCAGATGATATAACTGTCTCAGGTTGGTATCAATTTAAAGACGGAGGAACATATGATTCTCCTTTAAGCTACGACCCATATGTCAGTATGTGGGGCGTTAATGGAACTGGTGATGGTGGGCTTTCAATAATAGGTAACTCTTTCTTAATGTTAGCAAATGGAGGTTGCTTCAGATATTTCTCAAACAGCGATATGGGTGATATCCTTAACGGAGAATGGCACCACGTTGTTGCTTACGCAGACTGGGCTGACCCTGACACTTATAGATTATTCGTAGATGGAGTAGAAGTTTCTGGAAATGGTCCAGTAACTGGTTCATGTGGCTCAGTAGATGCAACTTCTATGGGTGGTTCGATTACAATAGGTAGTGGAGGATATGGTGCCTTTGAAGGTGGCATTGCAGATGTTAGATTCTTTAGTGGAGATAAGACAGGAGATGTAGCAACATTGTATAATAGTGGAAATAATCCAGCCACAAATGAAGGTAACACATTTGCAGACTCTGGTAATTCAATAGGTGCAGACCATTGGTATAAATTAAACGAGATAGATGACTTTACAGCAGATGCAAACGACAGCGTAGGAAGTGAAGACTTGACTAAAAGTGGTAAAGTAAATAGTGGAAATGTTGTGGTTACTGCAGAGAACCCAGGTTCAAATTATTGGACTTGTTATACTGAAATGACATTTACAGCAAATCACTCCACATTTGAATATTTCCAAAGATGTGGTGATAGTGCATCCAATCATCAATACGACGTGATAAACAGTACTTTCCAGAACAATCAAGCAGGGTATTTTGCAGTAAATTTAGGAGCTGCGCAAATAGTTAGATTTAATGAGAATACAGTTTCAGGAAATCAGTATGGTTTTGGTGTAAGGGCCATGTGGTCTGGCAGCTCATATCCCTTATATTTCAATAACAATACAATAAGTGGATCTATCACAGACGTCTCGGCATTCGATGGAGTTGCAGAATTTAAAAACTCTAACTTTGATATAAGTAAAGTAGCTGGAACTGCAGGAGTAGTTTCCATAAATCATAATGATGTTGCTGATTCTTATTACATAGTTAATTCATCTGGGTTCACAGTAAGTCAGTCAAGCATAGACAACAAAGTAGCAACTATAGCACCAACACATGTTTACGTCTATGAAGGAACATGGAACCTAAATCAGAATGCAAACATTGATACTCTAACATTAGAATTACAATCAGGTGGAGAAGTACACGTTAATACAGACAATACATGGGGTACAGTAACTCCAGCTAATATTAATTCATATCCAGAGATAGGAACAGGAGCAGTTCTTTATTGGTGGAATTCAGTATTCAATCCAATGGCAATAACACGACATGAAGATGCAGGATTAATTGCAGGTAATATAAACTCAACAGTTAACTATGAAATCTATGGTAAAGCAGACTTTGGCGATGCACCAGTAGGATATGCACCAACATCATCAAATGCAATAGTGTTAAGGGCGCCTGATTGTGCTTTACCATTCTTACAATACTGTACAGTATATACTATGGATAATTCTGATATTGTACAAATGCTAAATTTAACAATCTATAATCATTCAAAGTGGAATCAATTAGAAGGAAGTATCAGTGAATACCATCCAGCAAGCACTGGTGTTGAGATTAACCCAGGAGGGCTATGGTCTTTAACAGGTAGTGCGCCTCAAATATCAGAAGCAAGAAGACTATCTTCCTTACCAAATGGAATATGGAATTTAACTCCTGTAGGATGTAGAACTGATTCAATATTTATTTCTTTAAGTAACATAAGACATGAATTTGAACCATGTGGACAAATACCATACTTTGCATTTACAGGCGCAGATGTTTGGCCAGGTAATGATACTGTGTGGTTTGATGGAAAGATATCTGTAACAGATGGAGTACAAATCAACACGCCTTCTGCAATTATACTTGGCAATACACTATCAAGTTCACATAACATAAGTGTAATTGTATTAAGTAACATAACACAACCTGAAAACTTAACAGTAGATCTATGGTTTATGAAAATGGACAATCCAGATACAGTTACAGATGAATGTAATATTGATGATGCAATATCAAAAGGATATTACTGTAATGTCTGGACTAAAGTGTCTATGCTCAATCACTTAGATGGAAACTACTCTTATGAATTTACAGCATGGTATCCAGGAGAATACCAATACTTCATGGAGGCGAATGATACTAAGAATGACGTTACGGATTACTTTACCTTTAAGATGGTAAAGGCTCCAGGACCATTTGATAAACTGGTAGGATTATTCCCATTGTTTATAACTGTATCATTTGTAGGCGTAGCCGTGCCTGTTATAACGAGGTTTTTAACTGGAGGTGTAGCATGAATAAGAGTGTAGCTTTTTTTATTGGGTTTATTTTTGTAATGCTACCAGTTGCATCGGCAGGAATAATCTATGATGAAGAGACAAGAGAAGTATCAGAGATAGCTGGTAAATGGCTTAACACTTGGGGTGCTCAACCAGATACAAATTGGACAGCAGATGCAGTCCAGTTAGACGACCAGAACCTATATTTTGGTGACAGTGAAGTAGGTATTGATTATTCTAAACATATGACTATATCTGATGATGGTGCTTATGGTGCAATCAACTATGCACAGTCTGGGCCAGGTTCAGAATTAAACACTTATTTCGTTAATACAGATGATGGAGCTGGGCAATATTATGGTAAGTCAGCCCTTGCAATGTCTGATGATGGTAACTACATAATATATGGTGACGAAGAGAATGCTGGAAGTCAAGGTAGTATATTTTTCTTTGGTCTTGAAGAAGGCCCAATATGGTCATTCAAACTTCCATATGCAGATAATGAAGTTGATGATATAGCTATTTCAGATGATGGAGAATATGCAGCTGTTGCAACAGCAGGAACTGGCGCTAATAGACTTATATTCCAAAGAGAAAATAATACTTTAATTCATAATAGTTCAATGGATGAAGCTTGGCTAACAGCAATTTCAGGTAATGGGAAGTATGCAGCATTCACAGGTGAAAATATTGATGGTGACGACGCAATATACGTACATGATATAGAAAATAATGTAATGGCTTGGGGAGCTGCGTTAGATGATAGGCCTTACGAGGTAAAGATTTCAGGCGACGGGGAAATCGTTATAGTTGGTTTAGATTCAGGTTCGCATGATGAACTTCAAGTATTTGATTCTGAAGATGGTACTCTACTATGGAGTGCTAATGCTGCAGATGATGTTCGTGGAATAGATGTGACATATGATCATTCAAAGATTGTTTTCGGAGATTGGGATGGTTATACTTATCTCTATAATGGAATAACAGGCACAGAAATCTGGTCTCATATTGGAGATGGCCAAAGGATACGCTGCGAACCGCAAATAAGTAATGACGGTGAGTGGCTTGCAAATTTAAGAAGTGAACCAGATTCTCTAATGGTTTGGAATTCAGCTTCTTCAACACCAGTCTTGTATAATAATCTTGATGAATTACCATCAGGTTCTGGACTTGAATTAGATATGTCAGATGATGGTCATTATATCGCATTATTTGATTCTGAAGAGCATTTCCATATATTTTATGATGGTAATGATGGATGGCAACAATCAGATTCAATACCTATATGGAGTAAACACTCATCAGGTAGTGATGCAGAAATAGTTATCTCTTCTGGTGGTACTTTTGCATTTACTGAAGAAGATGAACAGACTTTAAGCTACGGCAAAATACCAATATTTACTAATAGTTATAATCACGATGAACCAATCTATGATGAGATGTGGGCTGATGACGACCATGCAACAGACTTAGCCGACTATGAAGCAATAGGAGATTTGGAAGGACTCTATTTATTTGAGGAAGGTGCAGGTACAAGTACAAAAGACTACAGTGGAAACGGTAATGACGGAGTTCTAAATCCTACAGGAGAACCAGTCTGGAAAAGCGGAAAGATGGGTGGTGGAATAGGATTCGATGGAGTTGATGATTATGTACAGATTGGAGATGAGTTCGATGACTTAACTGAAATATCATTTGGTGGTTGGGCAAAGGTCGATGCTACAACTGGAGTCACACAAACGATGTTCAGTAAATATTACAGTAAGTTCCGAATAGGAATGACTGGTTCTAACTATTACTTTTGTGAATTGAACGGTGGGGCTGCAACATGGAGATATGGCCCTAATGCAGTAGGAACAGAAGGAGAATGGCATCATCATGTTTGCGTATATAATAAAATTGATGGGTCATTAAAATACTACTATGATGGAATAGACGCCAGCGGTTCTTATTCAGGAGACAATATAGGTTGGGACCCTTCTGGTGGTGCACAGGTGAATATTGGAGCTCATGCAGGTAGTTCTTGGCATTGGAATGGAGACTTAGATGAGATTTTCCTTTATTCAAATGACCTTTCCGCTTCAGACGTAGCTGCTCTCTATGCTATTTCACATGACCGTATGGAATCAGGCCTTGTCGGTCACTGGCGCATGGAGGAAGGAACTGGGTCTACAGTTGAAGACCTAAGTGGTAATGGTAATGAAGGCACTATTACTGGAGCTACATGGGATACTGGTTACTTTGGTAACGGACTTGACTTTGACGGCAGCACAAATAAAGTTGAAGTTAGCTCATTTACTAACGCACCTAATACAGCCGTAACGGTTTCTTACTGGATTAATTTAGAATCGCACACAGGAACTTTTGGCGCAATAAATATGGGCGGTGCAGGAGATCATAGACTATATACAGACGGCAGAATAAATTCAAGAATATGGACTGATGCTGGAGTAGATGAAGCTGAACCTAATCCAGGTGAATGGTTAACTAAAAACCAATGGCACCATATTGCATTTACATGGGCTGCAGGAGGCAACCACAATACATATCTAAATGGTGTTCAGGTTGGTTCTGATGCATCTATTGGAACTGTAATAGACCCAGCATTCGATTCATTTGAAATATTCCCTGAGGCTGGAGGAGATGGGAATGGTAAGATAGATGAAGTTCAAGTATGGTTAAGAGACCTAACAGCAGCAGAGATAACAGACCTATACAATTTACATTATCACGGAAGTCCCTCAGGAATAGATTCGGCACAATTGGGTAGATACGTCGTTTCACGAACTAACAGTGGAGAAGGCGGAGGTGGACTTACATTATTCGATACACATTCTGGAACACTTGCAACACCTAAATGGACTGCAGATGTAGGCCCAGGAGACCTTGTAGGAATTAGTGATAATGCTGCACCAATTATAATTTCAGGAAGCACTAATGGCGAAGTAAAATTACACGACTTAGCAGGAACTGAAAGAATGTCTTTCACTTCAGAATTAGCAATAACTGGTATCGCAATAATGGATGATAATTCATATGCATTTGCAAGTAGTGCAGATCACTATCTTTATGGTTTTGACCTTCACCCTGTAATAGACTCTGAACCTGATTGGTCTGTATTTTTAGATTCTGCTGCAACAGCACTTGCATTTGATGGCACTACACTTTCAGTAGGAACTGAGAAAGGAGATGTAATAGCTTTCAACACAGCAGGAGTTGAACAGTGGAGAGAAAATATAGGCGGACCTATTGATTTCATTGAATCCTCAAACGGAAGAATTCTTGCAGATAGTGTCGAAGTATATGATGATGAAGACATTGGTTTACAACTATGGAGTGAAGATGACCTTGGAATACAAGACGACAGTGATACCAGTATGTATTACAAATTAGGAGTTCCAGACCTTCTTTATCAATTTGATAGTGCAAGTACATTTAATGTAAATGACCCTATAACAGATAGCAGTGTAAATGGATTTGATGGAACTGTAAAGGATTGGTTTACAAGTGGTCACTCACACAAATCTGATGGAGTGCTTGGTAGTGGATTTTATAGTGAGAGTAGGCAGGTAGAAATACTTGAGAGTCCTACTTTTGCAGATGATTATACACTTTCATTATGGATTAAACCAGAAATAGATGATGGAACTCAAAGAGGAATGATACAGAAAGTAAATTTCTGGTCATTAGGATGGACTTTAATATTACAAGATTGTAAAGTTAAAGCAGGTTTTGGTTCTTCAACTGGCTCTGATTATTGGAGTCTTCAGTCAGAAGAGTTATGTAATGCATGGCATCATGTTGTAATGACACTCGATAAAAGCGAAACAGAAGTTAAATTATATGTCGATGGTGAATTAGTAGATACTTTCAATAGTGCTTTATTTGCAGGAGATATTGAACCTACAAATGACATGAGCCTTGGATATTATTCTGGTGGAACTAATTACATAGGATATTATGATGAGGTTGCAGTTTGGGATGGAAAACACAGCAGTGAAACAGAAATAAGACAATTGTTTGAAGATACTAAAGGCAGAGTATATGACGTCGAGGATGACCTTATAGGATACTGGCCATTAGATAATGATGCTGATGATTACAGTGGTAATGGATATGACGGAGTTATAACTACTGCAACACCAAGCGAAGGACATGTAGGAGGAGCTTATTATTTTAGTGGCTCAGACGAAATTACAATATCAGATAACTTAGATGAAATAACTACAAGCGATGAATTTACAGTAGCAGCTTGGTTTAATGCAGATTCTTCAGGTTCAGGTTATAGGTGGATAGTTGCAAGAGGAACTGCATGGGGTGCAGGTAATTTAGGTATTTATTTACACACAGATGGAACTATTCAAGCTTCAGCCTATGATGTAAGCGGTGCACAGACTATATCTTCATCCACAAATGGTTGGGATGATGATAACTGGCATCACGTTGTTTATAGTTATGACGGAGAAAGAGCTAAGTTACATGTTGATGGTAAATTAAATGCCTGGGGAGATTCTTCAGGAGATGACCTCTTATCACATAGTACTGCAGAAATTAAAATTGGAGATAGGAGTGGAGCTAACTTTGAAGGAACTATTGACGAAGTTGCTATCTGGGACAGAGCTATAGGTAATGATGAAGCTAAACAACTATTCTATAATAGCCAAGGTCAGTTCCAATCAAGCTTGTTAGCATTTTATCCATTTGTTGACTTAGATGACTATAGTGGAAATGGCCATGATTTAGAGCCACTTGCAGGAGGTGCCACTATTGATCTCGGACTAATCTTTGAAGGTGTAGTTTTTGATGGAGTCAATGATTATGCAGAGATTACGGATACAAGTGAGGATTTTGGTGGACACGGTGGAATGACATGGAATTTCTGGGTTCAACCAACAGGTTCTGGCACATCTGGTAAAGTTATTATAGATAAGTTAGGTGTATTTAGATTTTATATAAATCCGACTGGTACCTTTTATGGATATATCTATCTGGAAACTGCAGGAGAGAATGCAGGATATGGTAATTGCGCACCATCTTCTCCTTTCCAATTCGATTCATGGCAGATGTTGACTGTAACTTATGATTCTTCTGATACTTCTTTAAGATATTATTATGATGGAGTTGAATTCCATACATGTGACTTAAGCACTGGCACAGGTACAGCAGCACAAGGAGAGCTTATTATGAATAATAATAATCCAGTATGTATAGCTTCACAAGAATGTGGTGGGTCAGCAGCTAATTTTTATGAGGGTAAAGCAGATGAGATTGGAGTCTGGTCAAGGGCATTATCTGTTGAAGAGATAGGAGAATTATACAACGTAAGGTCTTACGATAAAGATAAAGCAAATACATTTATATTTACAACAGATGGAGAAGTAATAGGTGAACCAGGAGGAATATATACATATTCAGATGCAGATATCGCAGAAGACGGTACTATTGCATTTGTAGATGATACTCCAGGATATTGTAGTAATTCCCCATCTGTGTATACTACAAAGGCAACTTGTAAAGCTGTTGGATATTTTTGGTATGATGGTCCCGAAATGCAAGTATGGGCTAACACATTGAATAGTGCAGCATCTTTTAGTTGGCCACACGATTCTACAAATGAGAATAAGAATATACAAGTATCAGACGGTGGTGGTAATGGCCCTGTAGCAATAAGTACAGGCGATTTCACAGTTTGTGGATGGGTTAAAGCAGACGATGCAGACGAAAGGAACGGTATCATAAGTGATGGTTACTATGTTTATGGATCTAATGACGGTTGGGGTCTTGGTATGAAGGGAGGTGCCTGGAGATGGAATGTTAATAATGCAGCAACAGGATTAAGTGCACTTGGAAGTTCAACTTCAACAACGACTGATTGGACGCATTTATGTGGTATAAGGGATGATGAAGGCCGTAAGTTATTCGTAAATGGTGTATTAGATGCAAGTGATGCAAATGCAATAGGACTTGATGCAAGTAATACTAACGATTTAAACTTCGGTGTCAGAAGCAGTGTACCTTCTCAGAGTCCAAGAGGTCCATTTAATGGGGCAATAAGTGATGTTAGAATTTATACATCAGCACTTTCATCTGAAGAAATACTAACATTATCAGAAACAAATCCAGTTATTACAGGAATGTATGCTTCAATACCATCAACAGAAGCAGGTTGGTGGAAATTAGACGAAGACTTTTCCAGTGGAGTCACTGCAGCAGATTCAAGTGGAAACGGTAATACAGGAACAAACAATGGTGCCGAGACATATTACGAGAATATGCCAGCACGTTATGGAGTGTTCGATGGCGTTGAAGGAACACAAGTATTAACAGAGGAAAGACAAATATATGGTAATGATGACCTTCAGACAGCCACAGCATCTCTCTGGATGTATGTTGCAAATGAAGCGCCATCTCTTGAAACTGCAATAGCATACGGGCGTGCTTGGGGTACATCTGAAAGTTTGACAGGTGGATTTATGATGGGTGCTCACTCAAGTTCTTACATTTACAATCTACACTCAACAGATGGGTCAGGTTCATTCAATAGAGATTCATGTAATCATGCACCAAGTGGTTCATATTCTTCTTCAGATAATTATGGTGAATGGGTTCATCTTACAATGAAATTTGATTCAACAATGGGAGTTACAGATTCATTAGAGTCTTATCTTAATGGACATAAGGTATATACTTGTTCATCAACTTATAGCTACGTTAATACTCCAAGTAATTCATATTACGAGAAATTAAGTATAGGAGCCGTCGAATGGGGAGGTCAAGCTTTTGAAGGATTTATAGCTGATGTAAGAATATTTAATACTGCATTAAGTCAAGAAGACATAACTTCTCTTGCTTCAATTAACCCTGCAACAACAGGAAAATATGCTGACACATTTGCAACTCCTGTTTCTTGGTATAAATTAAATGGAAATGCTGAGGATAGTACAGATAATGAGTTAACGGCAAATGAAAATGGAGGTTTACTATACAACAGTCCAGACTCAGACTATATTTTCACTGACAAGGGAAGCTACTATACAGGAGGTGTACAAGATGTTGCTTTTGGTAATTCAGGAAGCACATTAGTTGCAGTAGATGACAGATACGGGTGGCCTATGGAATCAGGCAGAGTAACTTATTGGGATTCACTTGGTAATGGTTGGCAGACAACAGATAGTGATGAAAGCTTTCACATTTATGAATCAGGATTAGTAACAACAGTAATGGAAGATAATAGAAATCTTGTATGGGGTACAAGTAATAGTAATACACATTTTAAGACACCAGGATTACATCCAACTTCTGCAAACGTAATTGCATTTTGGCAGTTACAAGCTGGAACAGGGAGACCAGTTTACACCAAAGTAGTTCCACAGATTGTGAATAATGGAACTTGGTGGGCTGGAGCAATGGCAGTATCTGTAGAGGGAGATCTATGGGTAGAGTCAAAATACGATGGCGATGGGGGGCAGCAATACTTTGCATTATACAAGTATGATAAGTTGGGTAATTTAGAAACAACTTTAACACAGGAGACATATCATTTCATGAAGAAACAGATATTTAATCCAGATTCACGGTCCTCAATTGACATAGCAACAAATGGAAGCGTACTTCTTTCAATAGATAACAACTTCATTTTCATATCAGAAGATACTCCCAACTTGCTAACGATTGAGGGCAATGATTTTTCAGGCCCAGGACAAGTCAAATTCTTAGGAGATACTGGATTAGTCGCTTTATCTGGCGCTAAAGGTAGTGCAAATGAATATGCAGTCTATAATTTACACACTAACTCTGTTGTTTGGCAATTTAATTCAGATGTAACTGCATTCCAGATAGATGCAAGTGACAATGGAGATTACATAATATTTACAAATGGAACACAGATGCTTTTCAAAGCTCCAACAAATAATACCTTATTTACTAAAGCCATAGCTGGAGTTAAAGCAGCATCAGTAGCAAACAATGGAGTAGTAGCCGTTGCTTCATCTACAGAAGGCTGGTTCATATATGATAAAACGGGAGATTTACTTCTCTCAGGCGGCTCTGGACAGAGAGTATATGATATTGATTTAGACCATGCAGGTAACTGGTTTGCAGTAAGTGGTTATGATATCGACAAAGGAAGTGCATGGATGGAAGTGTGGGCTTTAGAAGAAGATAGACCATTTTATGAAAAATATGACAGAGCCTTTAGAACAGAAAAATCATCAGATACTGGAGACATAAGATCATACAGAGTTATGATGGGTGAAGGGTCTATCCAAGTATTATGGGGTTGGGCAGGACCAGGTGGCTCAGGAGCTGAACTATATACATTTGAGTATGGAATTACTCTTATGGAAATATTAGAAGCCAATATTAATTTAGCATTTAGTACTATAATTCTTATTGCAATAATAATTGCAATGATAGGATTTTTAAGAAAAATGATAAAAGGAAGTGGTATAGTTGGGTAGATTTTTTAATAGAAAGCCAGCCTCATATGCACCGTTTAAGGGTAAAAAAGTAACGGTAAGTACGAGTAAGAATGGGTTCACTGTGAAGGGACCAGTACCTACAGAATATGTTGTAGCAGCAAAAGGAAATACAAATCCTACTTACTGGAATAAAGTAATAGCTAAATGGGAAGCTAAACCTTTGTATCAAAGGAAGAACGATGCTAATCTCTATAAGCTGATTGAGAAAGAAAATGCAGCTTATGATAAACGCAATGCAGGGCAGTTCGCAGAAAGACGCCCAATTCAAAAGACAGTAATTAAAGAGGCAAAGTCGCCACGAGCCTCTAAATTACCTGACACCAAGGCGGAGGCTCCTACTGCAAAACGGGAGCCAGTGAGGCCTATGGTTTCACAAAAGCCTTTCCAAGTTCCTGTTGGAGTTAGATTTAATACAAAAACGGGAGGAACAGAGGTAGAAGATAGATTTGTTCCTTTCAGTAAAGAAACTGGTAAAATGTTACAAACAAGAGATATTTCTGGAAAGAAGTATGCAGAGAGTCCAAATAAGGTTGCAAGTGATTTAGGAATAACAGGAAACCAAAAGAAAAGATTCATCAAAGTTCTTACAGGCAGAATGAAGTTCCAGGACTTACAGGCAGGAGAATATTCAAAATACGATAGATTTAGGAATAGAGTCAGAGCTGGTGGAGCAAGGCTACAACAAGGAGAAGGTAGCTTTTAATGGTTAAAAGGTATCGCTCCAGGACACGCAGAGGAACTGCAGGATTCGCAGGACAATCTGATTATGAAGTAGATACTAAAGAACCAAGAAGATTTGAACAATTTCTATCATCCTCTTTTAGGCCAGACTATAGATTAAAAGATAGTGGACAACTACCTACAGTACAACAAAGTAAAATGGCTTCAAGATTCTTTAGCCAAGAAAGAGTCCAAAAAGATTATGCAACAAGATACGTTAATCAATCATATAATGAAAAGTTAGAATGGAAAGAAAAGGGAGTAGATCCCGTTACATTGAATATGCCTTCAGAAGTATATCCATACGGTGGTGGCCTTTCACCACACAGGCAAATGACAAAACAAGAGTTAGTTGTAAATTACTTGGGTTCAAGGGCAGTTGCCCAGTCAATAATGCAATATAAGATAGAAAATGGAGAGGCAAATATAGCTCCACAAGATGCTCAGTTATCAAGGAACAGATTAATACGTGGAGATTATGATTCAGAGTTTGATGAAACAATTCCAGTAGTACCTTATCCAGTAGTTTCACAATATAAAGGAGAAGAGACTTTTAGAGTAGGCACAGTAGAAGAAGCTGCACTTAGGGAAAGAAGATGGTGGAATTCACAAGAAGGTCTACAAGGAATACCAATTAGAAAAGACCAAAAAGAACTTACAGATGAACAAGTAAATGGAGTCTGGCAAACTGTAGCTCCTGAGATATATAGAAGAATAGGTGGCCCTTTACTTAAACAAGAAATAGGTAGAGAAAGGCCAGTACCATCTATAAGAGGCTCAGAACCATTAATAAGAAAATCAGACGGCACATTTGAACCAGCCGTACATGGGTTTGATTTTGATGGAACTATTAACTCAGCAAGAAATCAAGAATTAACAGAAAGAATAGAAAATGATTTAGAAGTAGCAGATAATAATGGTGAAGAAGATAGAGCGTTCTATCTTCAAGATTCACTTAGTAGAGTAGTAGATGAGAGAGTAATTAAGCCAAGATGGGCTATGCTTGCCACAAGACAGTCAGACCCAAATAACCCTGAAAAAATGGAAACTTTTGAGGATGTAAAAAGAGCACCTTCTATTTCACAAGATAATTTAGAATTCTGGGGTATGCCTGTAGAATACAGAGATCAAGTAGATGTCGAAGAAAGACAAGATGGCATGGTAAATTGGCATAATCAACAACAGTATAGAGCATTACATGCTGGAGCTTGGGAAACCAATTATCTTAATCCTGAATTTGAGCCAGGTATGTTTGCATCACCACGAGATATAGAATACAGAACGCTTGGCGTAACTGGGAAATATAACTTTGAAGCATCAAGAATTCAATCGGGTTTAGAAAATAGAGACGTAGACCCAGGAGAAATCGAAAGGAAATACATTTTCGGTACTGTAAATCCAGTAGAAACAAGGCCAAAAGGAGAAGAAGGCCAGAGATTTGACAGAGATGTAGTAGATAAAACATTAAACACAGCTAATTCACCAGAATATCGAAACGCATTAGTAAGATGGAGAAAGGACGGCATTTCTAAACAAAGAGATTATGATGGTAAAGAGAACACTTCCGCTTTATTATATCTCTCACCAAATGATAACAAATTAAGATTAGAGGAAGAGTTTGCATCAGATCCACAAAATACTTCAACTTGGAAGACATCAAGGCACCAGTTTGCAAAGAACGTAGGTGCTACAGAAGACCAGCAACAAGAGAATTTAGTAGCAGTTCAGCCACTTAGGGAAGGTTTGATAGAAGGCCCAGATGCAACATCAGTTGAAAAATCAATAAGAGAAGACAGCCGAATATGGGGCGAGTATGCAAGAGTTAGAGGAGAAGAACAAGGTGGTTTCAAGATACGGGAATAGAATGAGAGCAAGAAGCAAACCAATGATGACCCAATCCTATGCGGTCAAAGAGTCCTTAGACCCTATAGAAACACAGAAGCCTAAGATCACAGTAAAAACAATACAATGGTATGGATTCCCAGACATAATAAGAGCCAAATATCAAGGTAAGACATATGAATTTACAAGAGACGACATAGTACGTGAATACTTTAATGAGACAGGTAAGAACGTAAGTTATAACCAAACTATTTCAAAATCAGAACAAGGAAAGTTATTTGTTGCTAAATTAAATAGAAGTGGTGATTTATCTGAATTTATACAGTTTGCTAATTACCCAGTAATAGGTGGAAATAGAATGACTACAGTAAGCCACAGAACATCTATGTTCTTTAAACAAGCTGAAGACCCTCGATGGAATAGGCAATATAGGATGACAGATAGTATGTATAATGAAAAGATAGGTGAAAGTATGGCTGAAGATGAGTTTACAGACAGGTTTAGTAACAAAACAGAAGAAGATTATCCATTAGGTGCAAAAGAAGCATATCAGGCAGGTATTGCTGATGCTTTAGATGTAGTTAAGAAAACCAAAGGCGGTAAGATAGACAAAAGAAATGCCTTATCAAAGGCAATAGACCAGACGGGACCCGACTGGGCAAAAGTTGAAGGAATGCTGTTAGTAAATACAAGACTAAAGAAATTAGATGCCAGCTATTCCAGAGATATTCACAAAGACCTTAAACGGTCTGTTGATGATGCTGTAGGAGGCGACAGTAAAGACGTCTCAGAATTCGTGGTGGAAAGATGAGTTTATTCGGAAAAAAAGAAGAAAGTCGTAAAAGCAAGAACAATCCAGTTCAGAAGGCTGCATTAGATGCAGAAGCTGCAAGATACAGGATGAAGAAGCAAGAATATGAAGCAAGGCAAGGAGATTATGCATTTAAGGTACAAGCACAACAACAAGCAATGCAACCTCAACAACCTCGGCAACCAATGCAACCTCAGCCGATGCAACCAAGTAATCCTGCACCTCAACCGATGCCAGATTCACAATTACAGAATTATGCTATGCCAAAACCACAAAGGAAAAAGAAAAAGCAATTAACTATAGGACAAGAGATGGCTAAGTTCGGAGAAAAGAATGGTGGCTGGACTAAAGGAATTACTTCAAAAGCAGACGAGAAGAGGTGGAAGAGAAAGTATGCCTAAGTTTAACAACCGTCGCAAAGTCATACGTAATGTCAAAAACTACCCATCTTATGATGCAGGTAGATCTGCAGTATGGCATGAAGCTTTCAAGGCAAAGAAACCAGTAGGTCACCTTAGAAAGAGAGACGGTTCGTTAGTTAAAGTAAGAACACCCTTAACAAGAGAATGGAAACGTAAGAAAGGTAAATGGATAGTTAATGACCTTGTAGACAAATACAAGACACCTGAAAAGGCAAGAATGAATTATAGGAAAGATTTTGAGGATTACATAGCTCCGCAGTATAAAGAAAAAGGCTGGAGAAACTACGAATTAGATTGGCTTAAGAACTGGATTGATGAAGAATTATACAGACGTTCACGTAAGTCAACCAACAGAGAAGAATTTAAAATGAAAGAAATCATGCAAGGTAAGAAGGTAGAACTATGAGTCGGCCACTTAAAGCATCAAGTAAGTCGAGTTCATACAGCGCACGTTGGAGACCGCCAAGGCCCAAGAAGAAGAAAAACACAGGCCCATTAAGAATAAAGGGCTTTGCAAATTATAGGATGAAGAAGAAATAATGTGCAAATACTGTGAAAGCGGACACGATTATTTGTGGGAGAATTGCGATGCCTAAATTCAAAATAAGAGATTCACAAGTAAAATATCAGGAAGATAAAGAAAAGAGACCTCTATCAAAATATGAAATGATTAATAGGGGATATAATTCAAATTTAACATTTACTACACAAGAGCAAATGAGAAGAAGTGCAGTCAAAGAATTTTCATATGGTGGCCGTTACTATGATGTACAGGAAGTTTCAGGAAAGAGAAGAAGAAAATATGGAGAAATGGGTCCCCAAGTATTCATACCACCTCAAGACAGACTTTACAACGGAGCTATGGTGTGGACAAGAGATTATAGAAGCCCAGTAGATGCTGAAACTTTATATTCTACTCAGGTTAAGAGTGATGCTGACCTATCAAGAAGGCCAGCACATATATTGTCAGTCTATTCAAACCCTACGAGGGAAGAAAAA
>MDTG01290305.1_pt1 | contig 36637 bp, 35 predicted proteins | sample 811421 | NCBI WGS metagenome assembly MDTG01 (sample SAMN05326645, study PRJNA326480) | marine metagenome | isolation source: seawater | place: Pacific Ocean: South East | collected 2011
AGAATGCCTCGGCGGACAACGCCTCTGCGGATGGCCCGGCCGATGCCCCGGCCCCTGAACCGACCCCCACGCAGGAGCCGGTGTCGGAAAGCGAGTCAACCGACGACGAGCCCTCGGCTTCCGCTTCGGACGCTCCAGCCCCTGAGGCGCCGTCCCCGATCGCTGAAACGAGTGATGCTAACCCGCCCGCCAGCCTGCCCGCCAACCCGGCGTCCGGGCCCAGCGAGCCCGCGATCGCCGTCACGCCGCGCGCGCAGCCCGACACCACGGAGCCGAGCGCAAAGCCCGCGTCCCCCGTCGTCAAGACGCCCACCGGCTTGCTCCTGAACGGCCGCTGGGAAGTCGAGGGCAAGGGCACCAAGGGCGAGCCCTACGCGATCGACTGGGACATGCTCGTCGCCGTGCAACGCGAGTATCAGCCCAGGCTCGGCAAGACCGCAGTCCCCGAGTGGATCAAGGAACTCGACGGGAAGGTCGTCACCATCCGCGGCTACGCGCTCCTGCCCATGGGCATGAGTTCGATGTCCGAACTGCTCGTGATGCTCAACCAGTGGGACTCCTGCTGCATCGGCGTGCCCCCCACGCCCTACGACGCGATCGAGGTCCGCCTCGAGAAGGACCTCAGCCCCCAGGCCCAGTCGATGTTCAGCCACACCGGGGCGCTCTCGTTCGGCGACATCACCGGAACCTTCAAGGTCGATCCCTACATCGTGCAGGGCTACCTGCTCGGGCTCTACCTGATGGAGGACGCGAGCGCCAACCTGCTGGGCCCCGCCGGCACACCCTGAGCGATTCGCGTTTCATTCACACTTCGGGCGTTCTAAAAGGCAACCACGCCGTCTCCGTGCGGAGCGCGGTCGCGAGGCGATCGTGGTACGCCTCGCGCGCGATCTCGATCCCACCGAGCGAGCGAAGATGGTCGGTCATGAACTGCGTGTCCAGCAGCGTGAAACCGTGTGCGCGCAGGTGGTGCCAGAGCCAGACCAGGCAGACCTTGCTCGCGTCCGTCCCGCCCAGATCGGGTCGGCTGAACATGCTCTCCCCCGCGAAGAGTCCGCGGAGATGGACCCCGTAGAGCCCACCGACAAGGCGCCGCGCGTTCCCGTCAACGAGCCACGCCTCGACGGAGTGCGCGTGCCCCGCGACATGAAGCCTCGTGTAGGCGTCGACGATGCGCTCATCGATCCAGCCCTCGTCGCCCGTCTGCCCCGCACGCGGCGCGGCGCACGCGCGGATCACCCGATCGAACGCCTCGTCCGTCGTGATCCGGAACCGGCGCGATCGGACTTTTGAACGCAGACTGCGCGGGACACGGAGCGCGCCCTGGTCCAGCGGGATGATGCCCCTCGGATCGGGGTCGTACCACCCGATCGGCCCCCCCGCACCGTGCGACATCGGGAACACCCCAGCCGCGTAGGCCTCGAGCAGACCGATCACGATCGGATCGCCCGGGGCAGCCCCAGGCTTTCCGGACTTGTTGGGCGTGTTTGGATCCGAAGCCATCAAGCCCTATTCTGAACGAAATCGCGCCGCGGCACCCGCCGAGCCTGAAATCGCCGCGCGGTTGTGCCCAATCATGAGGCCGACGGGACCGTTCCCGATCCAACGCGGCGGCCGGGAAGCGCCGCGAATCGAGGCGGGACCGATTCGAAGGGGAATGCCATGGCAGAGGACATCATCCGCCAGATCGTCGAAGACGAGGAGAAATTGTTCCTCATTCTGGGGGTCGGTCTCTTCGCTCTGCTCGGGGTCATGAGCATGATCACCAAGACCTTTACCGCGATCGCCGCGGAGCGGACCAAGCGCGAGATCGCCGCCTACATCGCCGAGGGCACGATGAGCCCCGAGCAGGGCGAACGCCTCGTCAAGGCGGGCAAGCGTTCAATGTCCAGTTGGTGCGGCTGAGCACCGGAGACCGATCCGCCAACCCGAAATCACGCAGAACCGACCACCCCGGAGCACCGACCGATGAACGACCTGCCCCTCCTCCTCGCTGATGTCGACAACGATCTCATCCCGGTCTTGGCGCTCGCGATCGGCGGCGGTGTCGCCTTCGTCGCGATCATCTTCGGGACCGTCAAGAGCATGGTGAAGTCGAGCAACCGGGAGCGCACGCGTCGCGAGGTCGCGGCGTATGTAGCGGAGGGGTCGATCACCCCGGAGGACGCCGAGCGCATCCTCACCGCGGGGCGTGAGCACGACAAGTTCGATTGACTTTGGCGGTCTGCCGCGGCCCCGATTACGCCGGGGCGCCGCAGAGCAGCGACATGATCCGCAGCGGTTCCGCGACCGACCACGCCTGCGCCGGGCAGCCGTCCGCCGCGCGAGGCTCGTCCGTCGAGTCGTCCCCGTCGAACACTTCTGGCAGTTGTCCGAGGCTGTCGCCCGTCATCATCGCGACGAGCGGCGCGACCGCGTTCCGTGCCTCGGTTCTCGCGTTCTCGGAGAAGCCTCCAGCGCGGAGCACCGCCTCTGCGTAGGCGCCGATGAGCCAGGGCCAGACCGTCCCGTTGTGATACGCCGCATCGCGGGCGAACATGTCCCCGCGGTAGCGCCCGATGTAGCGACGGTCTGCGGGGTCGAGGGTGCGCACGCCCGCGGGGGTCAGCAGCCGCTCGCGTGCGATCCGCACCACGCTCGCCCGTGTCGCGTCGTCGAGGGGGCCCTGCGCCAGACTCGCCGCGAACAGCTGGTTGGGGCGGATCTCATCGACCGGCGTCCACGCGCTCTGGTTCGGCTCCAGCCTGTCGAACAGCCCGTTCCCGTCCGGGCGCACGAACGCGTCCACAAACGATGCACGCGCCCGCGCCGCGATCTCGCGTTGCTCGTCGGCGCGCCGGTGCATATCGCCCTCGATTGCGTCCGCAGTGACGAGCAGCCCGTGATGCCAGAGCGCGTTGATCTCGACCGCCTTGCCGTGCCTTGGGGTGAAGGTCACCCCGTCTCGCTGCGCGTCCATCCAGGTGAGCTGCGTGTCGGGCGAGCCGGCCCTGATCAGCCCGTCGTCGTCCATCCCGATGCCGTAGTCGGTCCCGACCCGGTACGCGTCGATGATGTCGTTGCACGCGGGCGCGAGGTGGGTGATGTAGCCCTCGTGGTCGCCCGAGAGCCTGCGATACTCCGATGCGGCGTGCAGGAACCAGAGCGGCGCGTCGACGGTGTTGTAGTGCGCGGGCCCGTCCCGATCATCGAACCGGTTGGGGATCAGCCCGCGCCTCCGGTGCTCGGCGAACACGCGGAGGGTGCCCAGCGCGTCCTCGAATCGGCCCGTCGCGAGCAGCAGACCGGGGAGGCTGATCATCGTGTCGCGGCCCCAGTCGGTGAACCACGGATACCCCGCGATGACGGAGACCGTCCCCGCCGACGCGGGGCCCCGCTGCACGATGAAGTCCTCCGCCGCGTCCACGAGGCGCGCGATCGCGTCGCGGTCCGCCCCGGTCGCGTTCGGCGTGCGCGAAAGCGTGGTCTCGATCCGTGTGCGCACGCGCGTCGTCCGCGCCGTGCGATCCCATTCCAGCGGTCCCGGCTCCATCGCATCGACGGACGCGTGCAGCGTCGCGGAGACCGAGCCCTCGCCCTCGATGACGAACTCGCCCGGGCTGAACATGTCCTCGACGGACGCCTGTCCGCGCTCCGCGTCGCGCGCATACTCCAGGTCGTGCCAGATGTCGGGGTCCTGGCGATACGCCGCCTCCTCGCAGACCAGGTGCAGCCCCGCGCCGCGGGTCGCGCACATCACGCCCCCCTCGACGGGGCGGGCCTGGTGATAGCCCGCGATCGCTTCTCCGCGGATCAGCTCATGGAAGTCCCGCAGCGCCGTCAGGGGGCGCAGCGTCAGGCGGACGCGACCCGGCGCGCGCACCTCGTAGACCACCGCGATCGCGTTCCGCTTGTCGAACAGGTGGACGGTCTTGGTCACGAAGCCCTCGCCCGCGGGGGTCTCGATGCGGTAGACCCAGCTCGCCTCGACGCCGCGGGTGAAGGTGCAAGGCGCGGGCGCCGTGCCGGGGCGGTCCGCGGCACCCTTGAAGTGGAAGGGAGTCAGCGTGACCGCGTGCTCCCGTTCGCCCCCCGGATCGAAGACCACGGTGTCCGCGATCGCGTTGAGGGCGACGACCCGGTTCACAGGCGGGGTGAGGGCCGCGACCAGCAGGCCGTGGTAGCGGCGGGTGTTGATCCCCGGCGCGGTCCCCATGCTGTATCCCCCCAGCCCGTTGGTCAGGATCCACTCCTTGCCGAGCGGGTCGGGGAGGTCGCGGGACCCGCCTGTCGCGAGATGGACCGTGTTGTGGGGGAGGGTCATCGGGTCGTTCGCGGAGGATGTCGCAGGATCTGGAGTGGGGGTGGTCATGGTCTGGGATCTCGGAGTGGGCGGTCGTGTGCGCACTCTTCGCGCGCTTCCGTGTCAAGTATCGGCGCGCCGGCTTGACGGGCTCGTGCCGGGATGCGAAACTGTCTCATGGCGACCCTCTCCAAATCAAACGACACCCCCCAGACCGCCCCCGCACCGGGTTCCGGCACGGCCGATCAGGCCCCGCGGAGCGGCTTTGATCGCATCGTGGCGGACGGCATCACCTTCGACGATGTCCTGCTGATCCCCCAGCGGAGCGAGGTGCTGCCCTCCGATGCGGACACCTCGACGCGTCTGACAACCGGCATCCGCCTGAACATCCCGCTCGTCAGCGCCCCGATGGACACCGTCACGGAGTCGTACCTCGCGATCGCGCTGGCGCTCGAGGGCGGGCTGGGCATCATCCACAAAAACCTCCCCGTCGAGGTGCAGGCCCGCGAGGTCGCGAAGGTGAAGCGGTCCGCGAACGGGGTGATCTCCGACCCCGTCACCCTGGGGCCCGACGACACCGTGGGCACCGCCCGCGAGCTGATGCGCGAGCACCATGTGTCGGGCTTCCCGGTCACAAAGGACGGCTCCCGCGATCATCGCAACACCGGTGGCGAGGTGCTGGGCATCCTGACGCGGCGGGACCTCAAGTTCGTGGTCGACCCGAACACCCTCGTCGGGGAGGTGATGACCAGCGAAAACCTGATCACCGCGCCCGCCGGCACCACGCTCGCCGACGCGGAGCACATCCTCAACCGCAACAAGATCGAGAAACTGCTGCTCGTCGACGACCACGGCGGTCTCGTGGGCCTGATCACGATGCGCGACATCGAGCGCCTCGCGAGCTACCCCAACGCGTGCACCGACGAGCGGGGGCGTCTCCGCTGCGGCGCCGCGGTCGGGCCCCACCAGTACGACCGGGTCGAGGCGCTGATCGCGGCGGACGCGGATGTCATCGTCGTCGATACCGCGCACGGGCACAGCCGGAATGTGATCGACACCGTCCGCGCGATCAAGGAGAAGCACGACATCCAGGTGATCGCGGGCAATGTCGCGACCGCCCGGGGCGCGATCGATCTCGCGGAGGCGGGCGCCGACGCGGTCAAGGTCGGCATCGGGCCCGGGTCGATCTGCACGACGCGCGTCGTGACGGGCGTGGGCGTCCCCCAGATCACCGCGGTGATCAACGCCGTGGACGGGATCAACGATTACGCGAGCCGGGGCGGGCGCCGGGTGCCGGTCATCGCGGACGGGGGCATCCGCCAGTCGGGCGACATCGCCAAGGCGCTCGCGGCGGGCGCGGAGTGCGTGATGATGGGCGGTCTCTTCGCGGGCCTCGACGAGAGCCCGGGCGAACTCGTGATCTCCGCGGGTCGCCGCTACAAGTCCTACCGCGGGATGGGCAGCGAGGGCGCGATGATGCAGGGCTCCGCGGACCGGTACAGCCAGGCGGACAAGCTGGGCGGGGGCGGCAGGCCCCAGATGAAGTTCGTCCCCGAGGGCGTCGAGGGCCTCGTGCCCTACCGGGGCCCCCTCGCAGAGTTTGTCTACCAGCTCGTGGGCGGGCTGCGGTCGTCGATGGGCTACTGCGGCTGCCCGACGATCGAGGACTTCCGGACGCGTGCGATGTTCACACGCGTCAGCGGCGCCACGGTCGTCGAGAACCACCCCCACGATATCCGGATCACCAAGGAGAGCCCCAACTACTCGGTCGAGAGCGGGCCGGGCGGGCGGGGCTGATCGGCCCCCCGCCGCGCAGGCTCTGCTCGACCAACCGAACACGGCCCGCATCTTCCGCGTACGCTCCCTTCGAATCGACACGCGCACGCCCCCGAGCCGGAACCGCCCGCGGGCGTGCGTCACAGGAGGATTCGACGCATGTTCGTGCAGCGCAGCGGCAACCCGACCCTCAACGCGTTCCAGGCCCCCAGCTACGCGGATCTGTCCGATTCGTCCGTCGCGGGCGCCGCGGCGGCGCAGACCCGCGCCGGGACGATGACCCTCCAGGGCACGGTGATCAAGACCGCGACCCTCCTCGCGGTGTGCGCGATCACCGCGGTGCTCGTGTGGAAGGCGATGACGGGCGGCGTGTTCGGCGTGACGCTCTCCCCCTTCCCGACCCTGCTGGTGGGTGTGCTGGGCGGTCTGGTTTTCGCTCTCGCGATCACCTTCAAGCCCAAGCTCGCGCCCTATCTCTCCACGGTCTATGCGCTGCTCGAGGGCGCCGCGCTCAGCGCGTTCAGCCTGATCGTCGCGGAACGCTGGCTCGGCGGCGCCGACAACACCAACGCGACAGGGACCATCTTCCAAGCGGTCGTCCTCACCTTCGCGATCGCGGCCGCGATGCTCCTCGCGTATGGGACCGGGGTGATCAAGGGCGGGAAGGTCTTCACCGCGGTCGCCGTGACCGGCGCCGGCGGGCTCATGCTCTACTGGGTGGTGCTGCTCGTCGCCAACGGCCTGTTCGGCGCGGGGCTTCCGAACCTGTACTCGAGCGCGTCGCCCATCGGCATCGGGTTCACCGCGATCTGCCTCCTGCTCGCCTCGATGTTCCTCGTGCTGGATTTCCGCATGATCGACCAGGGCGTGAAGCGCGGGGCGCCGCAGTACATGGAGTGGTTCGGCGCGTTCTCGCTGCTGGTGACGCTGGTGTGGATCTACATCGAGGTGCTCCGCCTGCTCGCGAAGCTGCAGAGCCGGGAGTGATCCGGCATCGCAGGTTTACTCGCCGAGCCCATCGGGCAGGGTGAACACGAGCATCCGGGTGCTGCCCGCCTTGCCGTGCTCGTTGTCCTCGACGAAGAAGAGTTTCCCGTCCACCGCGTCCATGCCCTCGAAGTTTCCGAGTCCCGTCTTGCCGGGCAGGCTTGAGAAGTCGAGCAGCCGTTTCTTCTCGATGAAACGAGGGGATGCGCCGTCGAGGTCCTTGAGCGATTCGACGCCGCTCAGGTCGCTCGCGCCGTCGGTGCTGATCCAGAACAGGCTCGCGACGGTCTCGCCGTCCGGAAGTTCCGCGTTCTCGAGCGCGAGGAAACGCCGGGGGCCCACGCAGAGCAACTCCGCGACCGCGAGGGTGTCGGGGTCGGTGCCGTCCGGTGCGGGGCCGAGGGGGTAGCCGTACTGGTACACCCGGCTGCCGTCGATGCTCCGAGCGAGGACCCGGCAGACGCCCGTGCCCTCGTCCTGAATCAGCGGTCGCTCGACCGCGGCGTAGGCGACAGGGGTTTCGCCCCAGGTGTCGATCGCGAGCGATTCGAACCCGTTGTTGTGGAAGATGCCGCGCGAGGGGGCCGACGCGTCATCGTGAACGAATGCGTCGGGCAGTGACCACTTTTGTGCGCGATCCTGATTCATGGTCCATGTGTAGATCGCGGGCTGCACGCCCCCCTTCGCGTAGCCCTCGCTCGTCCAGACGACGGTCTGCGATTCTCCCGCTGCGCCGGAGACATAGTTGAGGAACCGGACCGCCTCGGGATCGACGGTGTTCTTCTCGAAGGTGCGCCCCCGGTCGTCGCGGAGCGCGACCCAGCGGATGCCCGACATCGCGCCCCCTCCCCGCGCGGGCGATTCGATCATGCCGAGGCGCGCGGGCGCCTGCTCCGACCGGTCGTCGGGCAGCACGAGCAGGATCGCGAGGTTGTTGAGTTCCGGATAGCGGTCGGGCAGCACCTCGATCGCGCTGATCTCGTCGCTGGGCCAGTCGTGGAACCCCTCCGAATGGGTCGGGAGATGGACCGTTTCGAGATAACGCGGAGCGGCGGGCTGGCCCGCGGAGGCGGGGATGACCGAGCAGGCGAGCACCCCGAGCGCGCCGATCATGGTTCCCGGGGCGGCAGAGATGCGATGAGCGATTCGCGGCGTCATGGGACAACTCCGGATCAGGGGTCAAATCTCACACATTGAACAGGAAGTGGCACACATCCGCGTCGTGCATCGTGTAGTCCTTGCCCTCGATGCGCATGCGCCCCGCCTCCTTGATCGCCTTCTCCGTTTTGAGCTCGACCAGGTCGTCGACGGAATAGATCTCGGCGCGGATGAACCCCCGCTCGAAGTCGGTGTGGATCACCCCCGCCGCCTGGGGTGCCTTCGAGCCCGCGCGGACGGGCCAGGCCCGGATCTCCTTGGGCCCCGCGGTATAGAACGATTGGAGGCCCAGCAGGTTGTAGATCGCGCGCGCCAGGCTGTTCAGGGCGGGCTCCGTGAGCCCGTAGTCCGCGAGCATCTCCGCCTTGTCGGTCGCGTCGAGCTCGGCGAGTTCGCTCTCCACCTTCGCGCAGATCGGCACGACCTCCGCCCCGGTCTCCTGCGCGTGGGCCCGGACCTTCTGCGCGAGGGCGCCCTCGCCCAGCACATCGCTCTCGTCGACATTCGCGATGAACATCTGGGGCTTGACGGTGATCAGCCCCACCCCCCGCAGCGCCTTGCGTTGGTCGGGGTTCGTGATCGAGTCGAGGGCGACCCGGACGGGCCTGCCCTCCTCGAGCACGGGCTGGATCTTCGCGAGCACATCGCGCCTCGCGACCGCCTCGGGGTCCTTGCTCTTTGCCGCTCGCTCCGCCTTGGGCAGGGCGCTCTCCACGGTCTGCAGGTCGCTGAGCACCAGCTCGGAGTCGATCGTGTCGATGTCACGGAGCGGGTCGACCGTCCCGTCGACATGCAGGATCTCCTCGCCCCCCGGTGCCTTCTCAAAGCAGCGGACGACCTGCACGATCGCGTCCACATCCCGGATGTTGCTCAGGAACGCGTTGCCCTTGCCCGCGCCCTCGCTCGCGCCGCGGACCAGGCCCGCGATGTCGACGAGCTCGAGCACCGCCGGGACGATCTTCTGCGTCTCGATCAGCCCGGACAGGGTGTCCAGGCGGGGGTCGGGGATGGGCACGATGCCCACATTGGGCTCGATCGTCGCGAACGGATAATTCGCGGCGAGCGCCCCCGCGTTGGTGAGCGCGTTGAACAGCGTGCTTTTACCGACATTGGGAAGACCGACGATCCCGGCTTTCATGGGCGAAACCTCCGAACGGGGGCGATCCTAGACCGGGCACCCTCGCCGGATCCCGGCTAGGCTAACCCTCCCGGAACAACCGATCCGGATCGGTGTCTCGCCCGAGGGCGAGCATGCCGCCGAAACGCCCACTTCGATTTGGAGACAACCCGATGCGACCTTTCCCACACGCCGCCGCGCGCACCGCCGCGCTGCTCACTTCCCTCGCCGCCACCGCCCTCGCGGGCCCCGCGTTGGGCCAAGACGAGGCGGACGACGAGGAGGAGGACCAGCCCGTCATGAGCAAGGGGTCGTTCAGCGGCCTGAAGTTCCGCGCCGTGGGCCCCGCTCTCATGTCGGGTCGGATCGGCGATTTCGCGATGAACCCAGACCGCCCTGCGGAGTACTTCGTCGCGGTCTGCTCGGGCGGTCTCTGGAAGACCGTCAACAACGGCACGACCTACGAGCCCGTGTTCGACAGCCAGGGGTCCTACTCGATCGGCTGCGTCACCATCGACCCCAACGACACGAATGTCGTCTGGGTCGGCACGGGCGAGAACAACTCCCAGCGGTCCGTCTCCTTCGGGGACGGCGTCTACAAGTCCGTGGACGGCGGCAAGTCTTGGAAGAACATGGGCCTCAAGGACTCCGAGCACATCGGCATGATCGCGATCGACCCGCGCGATTACGACCGCGTCTTCGTCGCCGCGCAGGGCCCGCTGTGGCGCTCCGGGGACGAGCGGGGGCTCTACCTCACCGAGGACGGAGGCGAGACCTGGGAGAAGGTCCTCGACATCTCCGAGCACACGGGTGTCAACGAGGTCCACATCGACCCCGAGGATCCCGATGTGATGTACGCGAGCGCCTACCAGCGCCAACGCAAGGTCTGGACCCTCATCAACGGCGGGCCCGAGTCGGGCGTCTGGAAGTCCACCGACGGCGGGCACACCTGGCGCGAGATCAACAAGGGCCTGCCCGGCGTCGACAAGGGGCGCATCGGGCTCGACATCTCCCCCGTTGATCACCATGTGCTCTACGCGGTCGTGGAGGCCGCCGACGGCAAGGACGGGTTCTACCGCTCGACGAATCGAGGCGAGCGCTGGGAGAAGATGTCGGGCTATGTCTCGGGCAGCCCCCAGTATTACAACGAGATCATCGCGAGCCCCCACGATGTGGACACCGTCTACGCGATGGACACCTACATGCATGTCACCCGCGACGGGGGCAAGACCTTCAGCCGCGTGCCCAAGAAGGACAAGCATGTCGATAACCACGCGCTCTGGATCGATCCGGAGGACCCCCAGCACATGATCGTGGGCTGCGACGGCGGCATCTACGAAACATGGGACGACGCGGAGAACTGGCACTTCAAGGTCAACCTCCCCGTCACCCAGTTCTACCGCGTCTCCGTCGACATGGACGAGCCCTTCTACAACATCTACGGAGGCACCCAGGACAACAACAGCCAGGGCGGGCCGAGCCGGACCACGCGACTCGACGGCATCGCCAACGAGGACTGGTACATCACGGTGGGGGGGGACGGCTACGAAACCGTCGTCGACCCGACCAACCCGGACATCGTCTACAGCCAGTGGCAGTACGGCGGGCTCGTCCGCTACGACCGCAAGAGCGGCGAGATCACGGATATCCGCCCCGTCGAGAAGCCGGGCGATGACCCCTATGTCTTCAACTGGGACACCCCGCTCATCATGAGCCCGCACAGCAACGAGCGCCTCTACTTCGCGGGGAATTTCCTGTTCCGCTCCGACAACGGCGGGTCGTCCTGGGACATCGTCAGCCCCGACCTCACCCGCGGCATCGACCGCAACGAGCTCGAGGTGATGGGCGAGATCCAGCGCCCCGATGCGGTCGCGAAGCATGTCTCGACCTCGATCTGGGGCAACGCGGTCGCGCTCGATGAATCGCCCCTCGTCGAGGGCCTGCTCTATGTGGGCACCGACGACGGACTGATCCACATCTCCGAAGACGGCGGCGAGAGCTGGCGCAAAGTCGAGAGCGAGGATGTCGGGGATGTCCCCGAGTTGACCTATGTCTCGTGCCTGCACGCCTCACCCCTCGATGCCGATGTCGTCTTCGCGACCTTCGACAACCACAAGCAGGGCGACTTTGCGCCCTATGTCTTCCGTTCCGACAACCGGGGACGCACCTGGACCGACATCTCGGGTGATCTGCCCGAGCGCGACATCGCCTACGCGATCCGCCAGGACCACGAGGACGAGGACCTGCTGTTCGTCGGCACCGAGTTCGGCGCCTACTTCACCATCGACGGCGGAGAGCACTGGATCAGAATGTCCGGCGTGCCGACCATCGCGGTCAAGGACCTCGAGATCCAGCGTCGCGAAAACGATGTCGTGCTCGGCACCTTCGGACGCGGGTTCTATGTCTTCGACGACTACACACCGCTCCGCGAGGTCGACGAGGATGTGATGGAAGACAACGCGACGCTCTTCGGGGTCAAGGACGCCGATCTCTATGTCCAGTGGTCGCGACTCGGATCCAACAACGGCCGCGGCTCGCAGGGCTCGTCCTACTACACCGCGGACAACCCGCCCTTCGGCGCCGTCTTCACCTACCACCTGGGCGAGAAGATCCAGACGCTGGAGGAGGCACGCAAGAAGGCCGAGTCCGAGGCGATCAAGGAAGGCGAGGACTGGGAATACCCGAGCGTGGAGGACAGCCGCGCCGAGGACCTGGAGATCGACCCGCAGGTCGTGCTCACGGTCCGCGACGACGAGGGCAATGTTGTCAGCCGGGTCGAGGGCCCGCGTTCCAAGGGCTTCCACAGGGTCGCGTGGAACCTGCGTTACCCGTACGAGGGCCCCGTGAGCCTGCGGGGCAATAGCGTGCCCTATTGGGCGATGCCGCCCCGGGGCCCGCTCGTCGCGCCGGGGACCTACTCGGTCACCCTCGACCTCAAGAAGGAGGGGCAGTTCGACCGTCTCGCGGGCCCCGAATCGTTCGAGGTCGTCGCGCTGGATCACGCAACATTCGCCTCCGATGATCCCGGCGCGGACCTCGCCTTCCACCAGGAAGCCGCCGCGTTGCACCGCGCCGTCGCTGGCGCGAGCCGCGCGATCAGCGAAGCGGACGACCGCGTCAGGCACCTGCGCCAGGCGATCCTGGACACGCCCGCCGCGGGCGAGTCGCATCTCTCGCGTCTCGACGCGATCCGCCTCGAACTCGCCGAGCTGCGCGCCGCGATCTCGGGCGATCGGACCATCTCGCGCCGCCAGGAGGCGCAGACCCCGGGCATCAGCGAGCGCATCGGCGGCGTCATCGAGGGCATGACCGATATCACCAGCCCGCCGACCGAGACCTTCCGCCAGCAGTTCCGCTACGCCCGCGAGGCGTACACCGAGTTGCAGAAGGACCTGCACCGCGTGATCGGGAAGGACCTCGCCAAGCTCGAGGCCGACCTCGAGAAACTCGGCGCACCCTGGACGCCGGGACGCCTGCCCAACTACCAGCCCTGACCGCTGGAGTCGGGCCGAGCCCTGAACCCAACCAAGCCCGGGCGCGAGCCCGGGCTTTTTCGTGCGCGCATACACTGATTGGACAACCCGCCCGCGTAGCTCAGTTGGATAGAGCACCGCTTTCCTAAAGCAGAGGTCGCAGGTTCGAGCCCTGCCGCGGGTGTTCGGAAAGCCCCTGAAAATAAGGCACTTACGGGATTGCTTGCGAGTGCACCGAGCTCTGGCAAGGGGTCAAATCACGATCAAAACCCGCCAAACATAGGCCAATCCGGGGGTATTTTACCCCCGGCGGGGAGTGTACCATCGAGGCGGGGTCACGCGATCGCCGATGATGGCAGAGGTCATCGGGGCGCACGCCGGCCACCGAACGATGGGAAGGGGCCTGAGGTGGACAAAAAAAGCACGACCATTCACGCGTCGACGGATGCCGCGAACCGGAGCCTCCAACTCCGTGCGGCGATCGCGTTGCTCGAGGCCCACGGGTCAGAGACAGCGGCGGCCGCCCGATCGCTCGCGGGTGCCGCCGATGCCGACATCGAAGGCATCATCCAGACCGCGACGGTGCGTCATCCGTGGCTCAGCGCGTGCCGCTTGCGGTCCGGCTCGCTGATCTGGTTCCGGGTTGCCCTCGAGGCGTATGCGGGCGAGCTTGACGATGCAGCGGCGGACAGCGCCGACACCGTCCGGCGGCTGCTCGCGGGGATCGATGACTCGGCCAGGCACGGCACCCTGATCGGTCTCGGGCGGTTCCTCACGGAGCAGGCGCCGCCCCGCCAGGGGGACCCTTCTGGCGAGCGAGAGCTCGCGATCACCATCGCCGACGATGAGCAGCGGCTCCGCGACGCCATCGCGAAGGCCAGGTCGACCCCCGCGCCCCCCGCGTGGGACTGGATCGAGCCCTGGTCTGTCCTGCTCCGCCAGGACCTGCCGGTCGCATTCGCCCGCGGCGCCGTGCGTCGATGGGCGGAACTCCACGACTGAGCGGACGCATGCGCGTTGTGCGCGTTGATGCGCGTTGGATCCGCACAACGCGCATGCGAACCGATGCCCCAAAATCCCCCCGCATGGACGATGAAGGGCGATTTCACGGCGAACGCCGCGCGCGTCTGCGCGTTGCGCGCGTTGGTCGGCCACCCTCAGATCCGGAGAAGAAGTGAAAGGCAAAGGCGGGCACCCGATGCCGCCCCAGTCATCGCGGAGCGATCAGGGCGGGTTGCGGCCAGGAACGGCGCCACAGGCCCGACACCGCCCGAGGCGGGCCAACCCCCAACCGACGGGCCCTCGCGGCCCACAAACGCCCCCCAGCAGCCACAGAACCGCGGACAATCAAGATCAGCGGGCCAACCGGACCCAAAAAACGCGATGAGAACAACCTGCGAGATTTCGGCCAAAGGAGGACCCAAAGACCGGGGGGGGTGGGTCATCCACCCACGCCGCTACTTAGGAGGGGGACTGGGGGAGGAAGCCGGGTAAAGAGATCGGCAGGAACGCGCACAACGCGCGCAACGCGCATACACGCAGAATCATCGCCGCTCACGGGCCGTCAGGCCGGTTTTTCGGGGCCGGAGCGTCTGCGCGTTGAGCAAGACCAATGCGCATCAATGCGCATCGTCGCGATGCCCACCCATCGGACGGGATCCGGTTCATCGTGTCTTGAGTGTCATTGAGACGCCCAGTCGCCGTCAGAGCGGGCGGCGTGCGTCCGCCGGTCTTCCCCGATCCGGCACCGTGGGCAGCATGTGCTCGTGACGACGCAGCCACTCGGTCGCCCGCTGCTCCTCGGCGGCTTCCGTCGGCGGCAGGCGGACCCAGGTCTGCGGCTGCGCGATCCGGCGGAGCGAGTCCCGGTCCATCCCGAGGCGCTCGAGATCTCGCACGCACATCGGCACACGCCCGGGCGGCGCATTCCGCTTCGAAGCTCCGATGACCGGCCAACCGAGCGGTATGCCCTGGGCCTGAAGTCGGCCGGCTGCCGCGGCTGGCCCATCGAACATCGAATCGATCGAAACGGTGCGGTCGCCGATTCTGACCAGTTGGCTCGGCGGGTAGCGGCGGGGCTTCCCCGGAAGATCGCCCCGATTACCGACGGGCAATTCAAACGCGGAGAGAAGCCGCTCAGCTCCGCTGGTGATGGTGCGGCCCGCGCCGTCCACCTCGGGCCGGTGGATCGCGTGAGCCCGATCGCACGGGTCATCGGTCGCGATCAGGGACGCTTCGAACGCGGGCCACGCCGCGGTGCCGCGGAGCGATTCGCCCGCGAGCACCTCGCGAGCGTTGAATCGCCAGCCGCTGCGGGTCTGGGGCAGCGTGCCGCCGTCGCCGCCCTTTCTCGGTTTCGATCGGGTCGCGGGGGGATTCCACCGGCTCCGGGCGACCCTCGTCTTTGTCTTGCCCACCGCCGGCTCCGTCATCGGACCTTGAGAACGACGGCGCCGCGGGTGTTGCGGGCGATCTCCTCGAGGATGCGGGTTTCGGGGTTGACGCCGAGGCGGGCGGTAATGCCGGAAAACCCGCCGAGGCGCGGGTCCGCGACGCCGAGCGTGCGGCCCATCCGGGCGCCGATCATCGCGAGCGTTCGCTCGAGTTCAAGCTCGAGCTTCCGGATGATCGGGGCCGCGGCCTGCGCCCCCAGGCTCCGCTCGATGCTGCGTCGGTTGTCCTCGAACTGCCGGCGAGCCCGGATCCGATCGGCCGCGTTCGATCGCCCGAACTGGTCCATTTTCGCGAGCTCGGCATCCTGAACGAGCCGATTCGCGTTGCGCTCGCGGCCGTTGAAATCGCGGTTGATCTCGAACGCCTCGCCCGCATAAGCCGCGAGGGCTCGCCGTCTGGCGAGCCGCCGTTCCTCGGGGTCGAGGATCGTGCCGGCTTCCGCGATCGCCGCATCGAGACCGAGACGCGCCGCCCTGAGCGAGGTTGCCCGCGTCGGGACGCCCCGCTCCCTCGCGAGCAACGCGACCCGCTCGCGTTCGATGCGGAGCAGCCGCCGTGTCTTCGTTTCCTCGAGCTCAAGCTGCTCAAGCCGCCGCTCGGTCTGGATGCCGAGGACACGCTGGGCCTCGGCCCGCTCCGCCTCGCCGAGGTCGGCTCCGAACAGCGAGGCCATCGACCGCTGATCCTGAGACATCACGCGGAACCGCTGCGCCGCGAATCGGCCCGAGATCGTGCCGTCGTCCAGGCGGTCGGCGTCGAGGAGCAGCGACCGTGCGATCTTGTTCGCCCGATCGACCCCCGCCGACCGGCTTTTCATTCGATCGAATCCCTCCACGAGCCGCGCGCGCTGAAGCTTGCGCTCGTGGTAGGTCAGCGTCGCGTCCGCGTCGATCGCGCGGAGCCTCGCATTGGTCTCGACCGCGGCGCGGCGCAGCTGGGCGTCCGCGGTGTTGCCTGTCGCGGCGAGGCGGTCCGCCTCGAGCAGAGACCTCGCGTCTGCGCCGCGGCGTGCTCGCTCCTCGAGCTCGCGCACCTGGAGGTCGCGGAACGCATCACCACCGATCATCGTCTCGACAAACCGGTCGCCAAACGCGGTGAGGGCCCGCGTGCCCTCGCGTGCGAAATTCGACTGAGTGAAGCCGGCCCCGAGCCGATCGAATGAGTTCGCGAGCAGGTCGACCTCGCGGCGGTGCTCGCGGAGGCGACGCGACGCGAAGTCCCACCGGTCCGCGTACGCGGCGCTCCGCTGCTCGAGCTTGCGGACCGCGACGGCGGACCCCACGGCCGCGGCGGTGATGCCCGCGACCGCGGCACCGGCGACGCCCGCCCCCCGAGCAATCGATCCGAATGCCTTCGCCCCGGTCCGACCCATGCCGCGCATCCGCCCGGTCAGGCCTCGCTGGTCCCGGTCGAGCATCTTGTGTTTGCGGGCGATGCGGTCGAACTCGCGCGCCGCGTCGTCCCCGAGGGTCCGGTTGATCCGTTTGAGCTCGCGGGCGTACCGCTCTTCCTTGCGGATGGCGGCTCGCAGGCCCTTGTCGAACCCGTCGTCATCGAGCGTGAGGGTGGTCTTGAAATCCGACATCGGAGCGGGCCTCCGTGGTCACTCGTGGGCGAGGGCTGAAAGCCACCCGCGGCGGGCTGCCGCGGATGGCAAGGGGACGGCCGTGGAAAGCGGCCGACGCATCGAAAGGCCGGAACCGCCGGCACAAGGAAACCGGGCCATGAGCACCCGAAAACCGCATCACCCCGCCCTCGCGAAGCGTGCGGCGCGAACTGAAAATCAGGTCCAGACCTGGGCGGCGTGGGCGTTTGCGGCCGCGCGGTGCGACCGACCGACCCGGGCCCGCGCGTCATCGAGCGAAGCGCCCGCGGCGATCAGGTCCACCACACGCTGAGTGGCCTCAAGCTTGGCCTCCGCGCGTGCGTCGATGCGAGTCCGCCGGCTGAGGCCGGACCGCTGCTCCTCCCGGAACGCATCGAACAGGTCGGGGTGATTCTCCCGGGCTTCGCGGAACCCGACTGCGAAGCCGTCGGGGTGCCGGCTGGCGAGCGCCCAAAACGCAGCCGATGCGGTGACGAAGGCGACCGCGCCTGTACGAGGCTTCGGCTTCGATTTCCGTTTGGGCGGCTTCGGAGCGCCGGCCGCTTTCGACCGGGCCGCGGCGCTTCTGACCCGCGAGGTTGGGTTTGATCCCGCCGATCGCACACGAGCTTGTTCGGCCGCGCGTTTGACGAGGGCGATTGTTGTTGTCATGGCGTCGTACTCCGAAGCCCGTCGTCCGGTTGCCCCGAGCGACGGGGGGGTGCAATCAGCTTTGAACGAAGAGAGGCGGGTACTGCTCGACGATCTTCCGAAGCTGCTCCGCCCGATTCCTGAACGCAGACCGATCGTTTTCCCGGCTCCCAAGGCGACGGTGTGCCTCCTCAGCAGCCTTTTCCGCGGCTTTCATCGCCTCGCAGGCTTCACGCCAGGCCGCGCGAAGCTCGAGCACATCGTCGGAGATTTGCTGCTCCGAATCGCCGAGCGCGTCGCGTCGCTCTTGGATCTGATCAAACCGACGGAGAACATCTTTCGCATCGTCGAGGGCGAGGAGATCCTCCCCCTCGGCACGATCCGCGAAGTAGCTCGCGAGCTTCAGTGTCCGCGCCGCGTCGGCCAGGTCTCGCGCCTCGGCGTCGCTGAGATGCCCCGTCGGCACCCGGAGCAATCGGCTGAGTGTCCGGGCCGCCTCGCGTTCGACATCCAGGGCCTCGGTCGTCTCGCGGGCATGAAGCGCCCGCCCGAGCGACATCCGCGCAGTGGGATCCGTCGTGGTGGTGGGGGGGGGCGTCTTGGTCTTCGTCATCGGAGAGTCTCCCTGGCGACGCGCGAGCCCGCCGAGCGGCGGGGATGCATGAGACCCTCGGCGAGCGGGTTCGACCGTCGCTCGGCAGGCTCACGAATCGTCGGGGGGTTGGGTCTCATGCGAGGGCATTGTGCGTGACGGCCGAGGCTGCCGGATGGCGAAAGCGGGCAAATGAACGCCTTTGAACAGGCCGCTTGTCAAAATCGCCACATCAGCCGGTTTCTGCACCGTGTACACTGAATAAGTCTGAACAGCACGATGGCCCTTAATAGGGTGGTCTTGGCGCCATAGGACGGCGTCTTCCGAGTCGCTGCGGCAGCATCAGCGGAGCCATGGGAGAGGACGCACGGAGCTACGGACCCATGCAAATCACTAAAAGCGCGTTGTCCGATCTGATCCTGGGCGCGATCTCGCAGTACGGGGCGAGCGAGGAGCACGCGAGCCAGGTCGCGTCTCACATCAACGAGTCGATCGCCACGGCCGCGGCCGAAGCCGATCGGGTCCGGTGGCAAGCGGCCCAGAAGGGCGGCGATCCCGTCGCGGCGTGCATGGATCTCGTCAGCATCGCCGTCCCGGCGGCGTGGCGGGCCGGAGAGTCGATCGGTCTTCTTAGCTATGGGCTTGTGCAAAGGAAACCAGATATTGCCTGCGAAACCATCACGCAGGGTGGCGGCGTGCAGTGTGCGATCTGGTCCGTTGTATGGGCGAGAGAGGCCATCGCGACATACAAGACCTTGGATGGTCGGTTGTGGGGAGAATATCGAGTCGCAGAAAGAAGCTGTGCAGGCGTTCGGCAAGGCCCCGGCGACGGCGAGGGCGGGCTCCTGGGCGAACTGAGGCATCTGAAGCAGTGGTTCGCCGACCTGATCGAGAGCGCGTCGCACCTGAGGGAGCCGTGTCGGTGCCCCGGGCTGGCCGAGATCGCCAACCACTGGCGATGCCCGATGAACGACTCGATTCGTCTCACGATCGAGCCGGCCGCGATCGTGACGCTGCTCCTTTTCGCGGACCCTTCGGCGATAGTCGGCGAGGTGCGACGCTTCAGCGAGGCCGCCCTGATGGACAGGGACCCTGCGAACGGCCGGCAGCCGCCCAACCTGGACTTCGAGGCGTTCTGGGATCGCATGGAGACGGTGAAGGCGGCGTGGCGACTCAGTCGCGGGTCCGCTGGTCCGGAGGATGAGACCGAAGCAAGGGTGGCCGAGGTACGAAGTGGGTTTCAGCGAGACAGAAAATCTCTTAAGAATCTCTCGAATGCGCTAAATAAAATTGTTAGTTTGTCCGCGAGGGACGGGAACAAACAAAATCAAGCGGGCTTCTTTTCAGAAGGGACAGTTTTTGGTTTTTTGAAGGATGCAGGGGTCAAGGGATTTTCGCTCGAGGCGCTTGCCGCCGCCGTGCGGTGGTGGCGAGCCGTTGATCCCAAGACGGGTGAGCCCCGGTACCAGAGCTCCAAAGCGACCCAAAAACTTTCGGTCTACCGCGCGGCCGAGAGGCTTCTCCAGCAGCCCCGGGCCTTGAGTTCTATTCAGGTGTGTTTAGGGGACCGCGTCTAGGCATCGCCGACGCCCTCCCGCCATTCAAAGTCATTCATCGCCCCAAAAACCCTCCGGGACACCTCGCCTCGGGTGGTACTGATGTGTCTGTGGCGGCATCGCCGCACAGGTCAGCCGACCCAGACACGGAGGTACCCATGCACCGGCCCCCCCCGCACCGACCCGACCCGTTCGGCGCCGAGCCCGAGACGCTCCTCGACGCCCACGCCGCCGCGATTCTGCTCCGTCTCACCGCCGCGGAGGTCCTCCGCCTCGCCCGGGCCGGCGAGCTGCGATTCGTGCGGGTCGGTCGGGCCTACCGGTTCCGCCCGTCGGACCTCGAACGGTTCACGCGCCGGCCGGAGGTGCTCGCGTGATGACCAGGGACCTCCCGCCCACCGAGCGTTACCTCAACTCGATCGCCGAGACCGCGCAGCTGCTCGCGGTGTCCGAGCGAACGGTCCGGCGGCTGATCAGCCGTGACGAGCTGTCGCCTGTCCGCGCGAACGGCCGCGTGCTGATCACCCGCGAGTCGATCGAGCGGTTCATCGCGAGAGGCGGTTCGCGGGGATGACCGATCCGCTCCGCCGCATCCTCGACGCGCTCACGGAGGCCGGCTGCCGGCCCCGGGGCGACGGCGCGAAGTGGTCGGCCATGTGCCCGGCGCACGAGGATTCGACCCCGTCGCTCTCGATCTCGCGAGGCGAGGACGGCCGCGTGCTCGTCCACTGCCACGCCGGCTGCCCGTACGGGCAGGTCATGCGGGCACTCGGGCTGAGCAGCCGCGACGGGTTCGCGTCGACGCGGTCGGACGGCACGCCCCGGCAGCGGGGCCCGCGTCGTTCCAGGTGGCGGCAATCGCCGCCCGTGCCGAGCGAGACCTGGGCCCGGATGCACGACCGATTCCGCTCGCGGATCACCGGCGAGCAGATCGAACGCCTCGCCGAAGAGCTCGGCGTCGCGGCCGACGCGCTTCGGGCCCTGGGGATCGGCTACGCAACGCAGGACGACATCGATGAGCACATCGGGCGGCCCGTCGCGAGGTGCGACGCGTACGCGTTCCCGATGCGCGACGCGTCCGGAGCGATCACGGGGATCAACACCCGCCCCGTCGACGGCGGCCGCAAAATGACCATGAAAGGCGGGCGACTGGGGCTCTTTGTGCCCGGCGACCTCGCGTCGCGGGACGGCACCGTGCTCCTCGTGGAGGGGGCGAGCGACTGCGCCGCCGCGCTGACCGCGGGGTACGCGGCGGTCGGGCGACCGAGCGCGAAACCGAGCCGGCCGGTGATCGAGCAGCACGCCGCGTTGCTCGAGGGCCGCGAGGTGGTCTGCGTCGGCGAGAACGACCGGAAGAAAAACGGGGCCTGGCCGGGCCGGGAGGGCGCCGAGGCGCTCGCCCGCGCGCTCGGCAAGGCATGGAACACCGAACCGCCGCGGCTGGCGATGCCGCCCGCGGACTGCAAGGACCTGCGCGAGTGGCTCGCGCGGCACCGACACAAGGACACGACCGATGGACGGCGACACGACGATCGATTGGCGGGCGACACGGAAGAAGCTCGCGGGCTCACTCGGGGACCTGCATGAGATCCACGACCTGCACCGCACCACGGAGGGCCGCGGCAAACTCCGGCACTCGCAGGTGCTCCGCGACGATGAGCACTACGCCCGATTCTGCCGGTCCCCGGGCGAGATCCAGGCGAGGGCGCGGCGGGCGCTGCTCAGCGACCCCGAGCGGATCGCCGAGGCGAACCGGATCTGCCCGGGCCCGGGCTTCGGGGTCGAGTTGCACGATTTCCTGGGCATCGGCTGGATCGACGCGAGCGTGGTCGAAGACGAGGACGGCACGCTCGCGCCGGGCGGGGTTGTCGAGGGCTTCACAATCCCGATCTTCTCGGGCACGGGGCTCCCGGTCGGCATCGACATCGTCGGCCCGGACGGAGGGACGGTCGCCGGGTACGAGCCGCCCGACGGGCTCTATCTCCCGAATCACGAGGAGTGGCCGAGGCCCCTGCTCGATGCCGTGCGTGACCGAGACACACAGGCCCCGGTGGCCTCGTACTTCGTCGCCGGGCTGGCGCCGATGGTCGCGGCGGCCCGGCTGGGCGGCGGCTCGGTGGTGGGGTACCAGGGACGCCGGACGGTGCACTTCGACATCGCCGAGGCGGTGATCGCGCGGCCCGTGCTCGTGTGCGGCTTCGACTACGCGTTCACCGGTCACGCGGACCCCGCGACGGTCGCGATCGTGGACCTGCTCCGCCGGTTCGGTCTCCAGGTCCCGCCCGTGCGATCGTGGGAAGAGGTGTTCGGCGGGGAGACGCAGGCCGAGGTTCTCGCGGCGTACTTGGACATCGACGAGACCGATCTCGTCGGATTCGCGGGCAGTGAGGAATCGGGAGAGGGGGACGGGGACGGTGATGCATGACCGATGCTCCGCGACTGCGACTCCCCGAGGGGTTCACCTCGGAGCCCGTCTCCCCCGAGCCGCCGGCGGGAAAGCGGAACGGCGGTCCCCGCGCGAGCGCCGCGACGCAGCTCATCGAGCTCGCGAACAAGCGGTTCCGGTTCGCGCGGGCCCAGGAGGGCGGGGACCCTTTCGCGATCCCGCTCGAGGGCCCGGCGCTCGCGTGGGATGTGCTCTACGGGGACTTCGGCGATGAGCTCGCCCGGATCTTTTTCGATGAGACCGGGGACGCCGCGTCGGGCGAGGCGATCATCGCGGCGATCCGCGTGATCGCCGCGAACGCCCGCAGGTCCCCGATCGAACCGATCGGGCTGCGGGTCGCCGACCTGCCCGGCGAGAGGGCGGCGGCGGTGATCGACCTCGGGGACGCGAGGGGCCGCGCGATCGTCGTGCGCGAGGGCGCATGGGAGGTCGTCGACCGCTCACCGGTCGTCTTCCGCCGCACGCCCCTGACCGGCGCGATGCCGGAACCCGAGCGGGGCGGAGACCCGGCCGACCTCGGCCGGTTCGTGAACTTCGATGAGCAGGTCCTCCCGGTCGTCCTGGGGTGGATGCTCGCGGTCTGGCGCCCGGGCGTGCCGTGCCCGTTCCTCGTGCTGCTCGGCGGGCAGGGCACCGGGAAGTCGTCCGCGACACGCATGATCGCCCGCCTGGTCGACCCGAGCCCCGTCGAAGACCGCCAGCCGCCGCGTGACAACGACGCCATGATCATGGCGGCCGCGTCCTCGAGGCTGATCACGCTGGACAATGTGAGCTCGATCAGCAACGAGCTCAGCGATTCACTCTGCCGGGTGTGCACGGGCGGGGGCATCGTGAAGCGCACGCTCTACAAGGACAAGACACCGACCGTGGTGTCGTTCAAGCGGGCGGCGATCCTCAACTCGATCGAGCTGTCGGCGATCCGCGGCGACTTCGCCGAGCGGGCGGTCTTCGGCGACCTCAAGCGCATCGACGCGTCGGCGCGCCGGTGCGAGGACGAGCTCGCCCGCGAGTTCGCGGCCGCGCACCCCCGGTTGCTCGGCGGGCTGCTCGACCTGTTCGCGGCGACGCTCGCGGAGCTGCCCCGTGTGGTGCTGACCGAGAAGCCCCGGATGGCAGACTTCGCTCTTCTGCTCGGCGCGATGGACGCCGCAACGGGCGCGGACGCGTTGCCGACCTACCTCGGCCAGGAAGACCGGGTGGCGCGCGATGTCACCGAGGGCTCGCCGGTGTGCCAGCTGCTCCTCGAGACCGTCGACGCGTCCGGTGTGGTCCGCGGGACCGCCGGGGAGATCAAGAAGGCGATCACGCCGGCGGGCGGGTCGCCCAAGTGCCTCTCGATCACAGACAAGCGGTTCGGCGGGGAGCTGCGGCGGCTCTCGCCGTCGCTCGAGACGATGGGCTACACCGTGCACCTCCCCTCGGGCAACGGCACCGACCGCCGCGTCTTCGAGATCATCGCCCCGGGCCACTCGGGGGTCGTTGATGAATACCAGGTCGTCAGCGAAAACGAGATCGAGGAGGGGCAGGCATGAGGAGCGAGGTTGTCCGCTACATCGCCGACGCCGACCCCGAGGAGCTCGCCGCGGGGCTGATGATGTCCCGACTGAAGATGAAGCGTTCGCGGTTGGCCGACGGGCAGGTGCGCGTGCTGTTCTACCTGCCGCCCGCCGAACCTCCCCCGGTCCGCACCGATGACCGGCCCGAGGAGCTCCACGGCCTGAAGCGCACGCCGGCGAAGAGCCGCGCCGAGCGGCGGGGTGACGGGTGACACGGGCGGGTCACGACGCGGGCGGGCACGGGCACGACGGCGCCTCGGCGTGCACGCGGCACCCCGAGCCCGCCGCTTCGCTGATCGCGTCTTTCATGCTGTTTTTGTTCAGCTTCACGGTCCGGGCCTCTCTCGCGTGGAGCACGCGGATCAACGCCCGGACCCGCTCGGGGTCGTATTCGATGTCGAAGTGGCGATCTTTCGCGTAGCCGCACCCGGCGAGGCCGGGCGACCGGCGGATGCGGGCGCCGGCCGAATCGAGATCCGCCTCGGTCAGGCAGAGGACGACCTGCTCGTTGTGCATGGGATCGCGGCGATCGTTCATCCCGGCGACCACGCGGGCGGTGTCGGCGTCGGTTTCGATCCGCCACACGCTGATCCCCTGGTTGTCTTTGAAGCAGGCCGTGCAGTGCTCGACCGCGCCCGGATCGTTCCCGGTGTCGGGGAGGCGCCAGCTGCCGCTCTTCGGCACGCGGCGAAGGTAGACCGGGGCATGCGCCGTGAGCTGCTCTTTGGTCGCGTCCCAGCCCGCCACGCGTTACGCCCCGAGGTCTTCGATCGCCGCACGCGCGGCCTCCCGGACCCGGCGGTGCGGGGAGCGGGCCGCGGTCTTTCGGAGCATGTCCAACGCGAGAGCACGATCGTCCCGAGCTTCCGCGAGATTGGCGAGCGCATCGACCCGGGAGATGTGCAGGGATTCCTCCCCCGGTCGGATCAACCACTCCGCGAGCGGGTAGAACGAGCCGTCGCCGCGGAACCCCGCCGCGCGGATCAGGATGTGGCGGGCGTCCTCGGACCACGCCGCCCAGTCGAACACCGCGTCGGCGATGGGCTGATCGCCCGCCATCCGACGCGCGAGCTCGGCGAGCTCGGCGAACGGGATCGCGGGGTCGGCGAGCACATCGATCGCGTCATCGAGCGCGTACTCGGAGCCGGACGCCGCCGCGGTATCGCAGAGCGACCGGATCCGCCCGCACATGCCGCGGGAGGACGAAGAGGAGAGGATCACCGAGGCAACGCGGCGGCGCTCGGTCGCCGCGCGAGGCGCCGCCGCCGCCAGGAGCCTCTCGACCAGCTCGGCAAACCCATCGCCGGCCGGCGCGGGCGATAGACGCCACACGCGGAGGCCGCCGGCCGGGTCATCGAGTTGAAAACGACCGAGATCACCGCCCGCGGACTCCCTGATGTGCTCGGAGATGACGCTCAATACCGTGTTCTCGATCTCGGGGACGGCCCTCCGGTCGCGGAGCAGTTCGGTCGCGTAGATGTCGTGCACCCAGCCGCTCCCGTGCGTGTCCGGCGGGACCTCGGCGAGCGGGTCGAAGAGCGTGGACGCCGCGGTCGAGAACGATGCCGGGCCCGATGCGAGCGTGGTCATGCGGCCCCCTCTCCGCCCAGGAGATCCGCGACGGTTTCCTCGGCGGTCCGCCTGTCGGCGATGAACTCCGCGGCGGCGGCCTTCGCGGACTCGATCACCGCCCGGCGGTCGGAAGCCTGCATGGGGCGGTGATAGTTCGCGTTCGCGAGGATCTCGTTGTCCCGCGCGGCGACGGCGATCGTGCAGGCCGTTCCGCCCCCGGTCACGCCCGCGAGGGTCGCTCTCGACTCGGTGATCTCGGCGAGACCCGGGGTCGGCTGCCGTCCCAGGCGGAGCCCCAGGGGCAGCTTGTCTCCGTCGCCCCGCTCGACGCGGAAGTCGAAGTTCGAGCCGACGGCGACGATCGGCGTGTGCGGCAGCGCGTCGAGGAGGCGGGCCACGAGGTCGGCCGGGCTGTCGGGGCCGTCGGAGCCGATGAACACGCGGGACGCGGAGACTTCCCATCGGAAGCCGGCGATCTCGAATCGCATCTTGGTGTCCGCGGGGTTCGAGGCGGGGAAGGTGAGCTCGCCCTCGACCCCGTCGCCCGGCGAATCGAGCGAGACGATCCCCTCCCCGACGAGCCACGACGGGGTGATGATCCGGGCGTTGAACGCGCCGGCGGTCACGATGCTGGATCCGGTCATCTGCACGGGCATTCTCTTCTACGGCGCGGGCGGGCACCGTGTTCATCGGGGCCCTCGGGCACGAGAGTTTACACGCTTCCGATCGGCACGGTTCCGACGCGGATTCAGGGGGGCGGGGGCGTTCGACCGCGGGGCGGCGTGGCTCGGGCACGGATGGGGCGTCGGTCGCGGGCTTATCGGTCCCGATCAGGGGGGCAGCCGGGCGGCTCGAGCCGGGCGAGCGACCCCGGACCGAACCGGATCGCCGCTACCATCGCGGCATGGGAACAGGAGATCGCGGCGGCGGGTCGCCCGGGCGGAAGCTGAGCGAGTGGGTCTCGATCGCGGCGGGGCTGTCGGGGATGATCTTCGGTGCCGCGGCGCTGGGGGTCTCCTGGCTCAGCTACCGGCACGCGGCGGCGCAGGACGAGATCCGGTTCGGCTCGTACCTGTACCTGGACGCCGAGCGGCACGCCCCCGCGCTGGGCGTGCCCGGGCCGGTGATTTCCCGGATCAACGAGGAGACGGCGGCCGACGGTGCGCCGATGTGGGGTGATCTGTTCGCGGTCACGCTCAGCAACGAGGGCCGCCCGGTCGAGATCCGCGAGATCACCCTGTACGCCCTGCCGTCGCCGGACCGGGTCGAGGACGGAGCGGATGGCTGGGCGTCCGCGGCCCCGCACAACGAGGCCGAGATCGGCTACCCGGCCCGGGTCGGCAAAGGGGAGACGATCGTGTGCCTCTTCGACCGCGGCACCGTGCTCCGCGCGATGGGGGAAGGCGGGGGGCTGCGGCTCCAGGTCGACCTGGTGTCCGGCGAGGCGGCGACGGTGTATGTCAACGGATTCTCGCCCTGAGGGCCCTCATGCCCCGTAGAGCCACGCGCGGACATGCCCGACGATCTGGATCATCGCCCGGTCGGGGACCTCCTGGTTGTACGCCTCGTGGACATCCTCGGTGGCGTGCCCCGCGATGAGCCGGCGGGCGGTGGGGGCCATGTCGGGCGGGTCGACGCGGGCCTTCTTGGCGACGGTGACCCAGGTCCGCCGGAAGCGGTCGAGGGTGACGGCCCGGTGCGGGCTGTCGGGGTTGGGCCAGGCCCGGGCCCGCAGCCGGGCGAACCGCTTCGCGATCAGGTCGGTGTTCTCGTAGATCAGCGGGGAGCCGTCCCGGCTCGTGAGCAGCCGCCCGGGGTCGGGCCGCTCGGCCCGCACGCGTTCGATCGCGTCGGCCGTCTCGGGCCAGAGGGGCACGCGGCGGGGGCTTTCGGTCTTGGCCCGCGGCTCGTTGATCCATCCGCGGATGCCGTCGCGGGGGGCCCGGAAGACGCGGTAGTAGTGGGGCGTGAGCTGGGCGATGTCGGCCTGCCGCATCCCCGCGTTGATCGCCAGGAGCAGGCACGCCTCGGTCAGCGCGTTGTCGGCGTTGCCGAGGTCCTCGGTCGACCGGCAGACCTTGAGCAGCCGGCGGACCTGGGCGGGGGTGACCAGCTGCGGGCCCTTGAGCCGCTCGTGGCGGCGCATGAGCCGGCGGGGCACGGGGCGGAGCGCGTCGCCGGTGGTCGCCGCGGCGCCGAGGTTCCGCTCGATCCAGGCGAGCGCCGTGCGGATTTCCTGGATGGTGACATTCCGGTTGGTGGGGGCCCGCTTGCCGAAGCAGTCGTGGACGGCCTCGGCCCATTCGACGGTGGAGATCTCCCCGAGGGGGCGTTCGGAGCCGAAGTAGTCGGCGATCGCCCGGAGCGTGCCCAGGTACCGCTGCCGCCTGGAGTGGGACATGTCGCCGCGTTCGACGCGGCGGTCGCACTCGCCGAGGTAGGCCCCGAAGGCGTCGAAGAGGGTGGTGGTCGCGGGGGCGGCGGGCCTCGGGTTGATGATGGCGGGCCAGCGTTTCACATACTCATCGATGGCGGCGCGGGGGTTGTCGAGGGTGCCGAAGTAGTAGTCGCGGCCCTTGTGGCGTTTGCGCCAGCGTCCGGTGCCGCGGTGGGCGGTGAGTTTGATCAGGCCGGGCCCGAAGGGGTCGGGGACGGGGGGCAGCTCGGGGTGCTCCGGGGCCGTTCCGGGGCGTCGGCCGGGGCGTCGGGCGGGGCGCGTTTCGGGGGTACTGTCGGGGGTAGGGGTCACTTCGTTGATCGTAACAGATTTATTTTTCGGGTGGTTGCGCATGGCGGGCGGCATCTTCCTAAAGCAGAGGTCGCAGGTTCGAGCCCTGCCGCGGGTGTTGCCGACGCGTGATCCGCAGCGCGGGGCCGTGCGTATCCTTGCGCATGCCCACCTATGTCTACGCCTATCTCGACGACGACGGGAACCCCACCGACGAGTGCTTCGAGGTCGTCCAGTCCATCAAGGACGAGCCGCTTAAAAAGCACGAGGGCCGCAAGGTCCGGCGTGTCCCCCAGGCGCCCAACATCGCGGGCAAATGGTCGGACATGAAGGCCAAGAGCATGCTCAGCGACAAAAACCTCGATCGGCTGGGCTTCACCAAGTACGAAAAACGGGGCGACGGCTACATGGAACGCACCGCCGGCAAGATGGGCCCGCGGTCCATCAGCGCCGACGATTGATGATCTCTGATTATATTTTGTTCGGGTCTCTCCGCGTGAATTCCAGCACCGGGTGAACCCGAAGGCTCGCGATTCCGAACAATTCCCTGAATGAAACCCCGGTCGGCTCGGTTCGTAGAACCAAGGGCGGGTGGTACACTCGTCCAGCGAAGCACCCGAATCGAGCACCGGAACCGGACGACGCGACAGGGAGCCCCGATGCAGGACATCCAGCGAGCACTCGCACACGCCGCCCGCCGACTCTCCGTGAACCTGTTCCTGTGCGCGCTGGTGGTCATGGCGACCGCCTCCGCGTCGGTGCTGCTCGTGCTCATCGCGACCGAGAAGCTCAGCCCGCTCGCATTCGATTGGCCGCTCATCGCGGGCGCCGCCGCGGGGGTCACGCTGCTCACCGCTATGGTCGTCGCGTGGGTCCGTCGCCCGCGAGGGATCGCGCTCGCCGATGAGCTCGACAGACGGGCCGGGTTGCGGGAGACGCTCTCCACCGCGGTGAGCCTGCGGGGCAACGACTCCGCGTGGGCGGTCGCGGTTCGGGAATCCGCCGCGGACCGCGCCCGCCGCATCGTGATGCGCGACGCGGTCCCGCTCACCGCCCCTCGCGGCTGGCAGGCACCGCTCGTCATCATGCTTCTCGCGGGGGGCGTGTTCTGGCTCGCACCGCGTTACGACCTCTCGGGTGTGCTCGATCGCCAGGCCGCGGAGGAAGAGCAGCAGGCCGAGATCCGAACGACGGCACTCGAGATCACCTCCCGGGAGAACGAACTCAAGGAAATCCTCGACCGCGCGGGCGTGGAGTTCGAGGAAGAGGACGCACCCCTCGACGCGGCCGAGCCCGAGAAGCCCCGCAGCGCCGAGGAACTGAACCGGGCGGCCCTCAAAAAGCTCACGAAGCTCAGCGAGACCCTTGATGAGAATATGAAAGGCGAGCAGGCCCAGCAGGCACAGGCTCTGCAGGAGAACATCCAGCGCCTCAAAACGCCCGGGCCGGGCCCGATGGTCGAGTTCGCCCGCTCGCTCTCGCGCGGGCAGTTCAAGAACGCTCAGAAGGCGCTCGAGGACCTCAACAAGTCCATCCAGCAGGGGTCGATGTCCGACGAGGACAAAATGAAGGCCGCGGAGCAGCTCCGCTCGCTCGCCGAGCAGATGGAAAAGATGGCGCAGCAGGCCGAAGCGCTGAAGCAGGAGCTCGAGAAGCAGGGCATGGACGCGGAGCAGGCCGAGAGGCTCGCCCGCGATCCCGACGCGCTCCGGGAGGCCCTCCAGCAGATGCAGGGGCTGTCCGAGCAGCAGAAGCAGGATTTGCTGAACCAGGCGATGGGCCAGGCGAAGGCGAACGAGGCGATGCAGTCCATGGCCCAGGCGATGAGCCAGCTCGCCGACCAGATGCAGGCCCAGTGCGAGAACCCGGGTCAGGGCGGGCAGAACGCCAACAGCCAGCAAGCGGGCCAGCAGATGGCGAACAGCCAGGCGATGCAGAACGCGATGCAGCAGATGAGCGATCAGCTCTCCGCCAGCGAGATGGCAAGCGCCGAGATGCAGGCGCTCCAGCAGGCGATGGGCGAGTGCCGGGCCCAGATGTCAGGCTACGGCGAGTCGCTCTGCGAGAACCCCAACAGCAGCGGGAAGGGCGGGCAACGCGCGGGATCCGCGGATGTCGCCAACGATCTCGACGAACCGCTCGCCGCCCGCGATGACTACATGCTCAAGGCCGAGAAGACCAGCGTCGCGAACAACGGGGGGCCCATCATCGGGTCCACGATGGTCTACGGCTCGCAGATCCGCGGCGAGGCGACCGCCCAGTTCGGAGAAGCGGTCAACGCCTCCGCCGTCCAGGCGGCCGAAGCGATCGAGTCGATGCAGGTCCCTCGCGAGTATCACGACGCGGTCCGGCACTACTTCGGGCGTCTCGAGCGTGCCGCGAAACAGGAAAGCGAGAAATCGGGAGGCGAGTGAGACGCGGGGTAATCCCCTCTAGTCCAGCACGCCGCCCACCGCATATCCGTTCGATTCGAGTGCCGCGCGCACAGCCGACGCGATCGCGACCGCGTCCGGCGAATCCCCGTGCACGCACAGCATCGCGCACGACGGCGCGAGCCGGAGCGCCTGCGCCGCCGCGATCTCCGGATCACCGATCAGCGCACCGGGAAGCGATCGGCGCCGAAGCGAGCCGTCGGACTCGTACATCCGGTCCGCGAACCCCTCGCAGAGGGTTGCCGTCCCCGTGTTCTCCCAGGCATCCATCGCCGGTGCGCCGATCGGGCCCACCATCGCGGCTCCCGGTGCGATCTCCGCGAACCGTCTTGCAATCGAGAGAGCGAGGCCGGGATCCCGAGAAATATCGTGATACAGCGCGCCGTGCGGCTTCACGAACGCGATCCGCGTCCCAAGCTCAGCGCACACCGCCGCGAGCGAGGCGACCTGACCCGCGACCGCATCGAGGAGATCGACTTCTTCCATCGCCATCGAGGTGCGCCCGAACCCCGCCCGGTCCGGATACGACGGGTGCGCCCCGATCGCGCAGCCGCGCTCGCGAGCATCGCGCACAACCGCGCGCATCGAGTCGGCATCACCTGCGTGCCCGCCGCACGCGATGCTGACCGCGGAGACATGCTCGAGCAGCGCCCGCTCCTGTGCGCGCGCCGCGTCGGTCGAGGCCTCGCCCGTATCGCATCCCAGTTCGATCCGTCCGTGTGTCACCGACTTGCTCCCGGGTCCCGGTCCTCGACATAGTGCGCCGAGCGACCGGGCAGGGCAACCCGCTCAATCAATGCCTCGAGTTCGCGCAAGGCCGAGTGCGCATTCTCAAGATCCGTCCACGCGAAACGCACGCGAGCGCCGGGCGCGAGCTGCGCCAACGCGGGGAGGTCAGCGCCGATCACCGACGCGATCACGGGGTATCCGCCCACCGTGGGCCCGTCCGCGCCCAGCACGATCGGCTCGCCCGACGGCGGGACCTGCACCGACCCCGGGACGACACCCTCGGATTCTTCGAGCGAGACCGCGTCCGGGTCCAGCGCCGCGCCGCGCAGCCGGACACCGGTCCGATCGCTCGCCGGGTCGATCCCGAATTCGACTGCTGCCAGCCTCGCCCGGGCGCTGTCGCCGAACATCCCGCTGTGAGCGCCCGGAACAACCCGCAGCGTCGATCGCGTGAGAGCACGCTCCAGGTCTCGCACGAGACCGGCATCGAGGGGACCGACCCGCAGGCCGCGGGGCACACGACCGATCGGCACGCAGTCGCCCTCGCGGAGCGGGCGCCCGCCGAGGCCCACCGACGCGAGCACGGAGCGGCTGCCCAGGACGGGCGCTGTGCGCACGCCCCCGCCCCCGATGCACAGGTACGAGCGTGCGCCCGATTCGAGCGGACCGATCCGCACCCGCGCGCCCGCCGCGACGACCACGGGTGACCAGTTCGCCGGCCGAGTCCTTCGTCCCGAAGATTCGATGATCGCGCCCGGCGCATCCGCGCCCGCGAGGCAGACCAGCGCCGGCGCGTCGAAGGCGAACGCGCCGCCGACGAGGCTCATTTCGATCCCGGCGGCACACTCGTTGTTGCCGACCAGCCGATTACCGATCCGGAGAGAGAGCGTGTCCGCGGCGCCGGAAACCGGCACCCCGCTCGACGCGAAGCCGCGCCGGCCAAGGTCCTGCACGGTGCACAGGGGGCCCGCCTCGAGGATGCGCACGATCGCGGTCACCCCTCGCCCTCCATCCTGACGAACGCTTCGAACCCGATCGATTCGAACCGCACGCTGTCCCCGACCGAGAGCCTCGAAGGAGGCTCGGCGGCATGGTCGAAGAGCGGCATCGGGGTGCGTCCGATGAGGTGCCACCCGCCCGGCGTGGCATGGGGATAGACCCCCGTCGTATCGCCCGCGAGGCCCACGCTCCCGGGCGGCACGCGCGGGATCGGACGCGCCTTCCGCGCGATACGGAGTGCCGGATCGAGACCCCCGAGGTACGCGAACCCGGGGCTGAACCCGATGCACTCCACGGTGTAGGTCGCCGCCGAGTGCCGCTCAACGAGCGCGGCGGGAGTCAGCCCCAGCGTCACGGCCGCGTCATGCAGATCCGGCGCACACCGGGGGTCGTAGCAGACAGGGATCGTGTGCGTCCGCCGCGCCGAGGCTCCTCGGGGCGAGGGTGATGCGCCGTCGATCGCGATCGAGGCGAGCCGATCGGCGAGCGTCCCCAGCGAGCTCGGCTCGATCGCTATCGGATCGACCACGACGAGCACGGACCGCGCGCTCGCGATGCAGTCCACGATCCCGGGAACCCGAGATTCGAGGACCCGCCCCGCGATCTCGCCCGTTGCGTGAGGCGAAGCACCACGCACATCGAGGCGGATCGAACGATCGGAAGTCCAGGTCGGCACCGCAAAGGATACACGGAATCACGCGGTCGCCCCGGGTGCGCTGCCGTTTGCTTCGTCGCGGCGCCGCGAACGGACAGGTTCTTCCCCGGTCGCCCAGACCGGGGCGGCGATCGCGAGACCGAGCACGATCGGGAGCGCCATCGCGAAGCCGACACCGATGAACGGGCCGAGCATCGGGATGAACCCAGAGGCGTAGCCCACGATCAGAGGGGTGACCCCCGCGGTGAGCGCCTGCACAGCCGCGACGACACCCAATTGAGCGCGGTTCAATCGCGCCGATCGGAACACCGCGATCGCGGCGTGCACACCGAACGGGAGACACCCGCACAACCACACGAGCGTGCCCACGATCGCGTAGAACACGCTGTTCTCGAGCACGAACGCCCAGGTCGTCCCGGGCCCCATCACAACCCGCGGGAGCACCGCGAGAAACACGAGCACCGACCCCAGCGCCGATGCCAACAGCAACAGCGGCACATCGATGAACCACCCCGTGCGGCGAACTCCGCGTCGGGGTCGCGGATCGCGGTCGTCAGAGCACATACTCCAGCTCGATCTCGTGGCGCACGCGGATGCCGTCGAGGCCCTCGTCGGGGATCTCGGGCTTGAGTTCGCGGGCCTTCGAGATCGCGTCCTTGTGGAACGCGCAGATGTCGAAATCGCGCCGCTGGTAGAACCGGACCGCTGGGGTGTTGTCGTTGGTGGTCACGAGCCAGAGGCGCTTGCAGCCGTGTGCGCGGGCCTCGTTGCGGAGCGCCGCGAGCAGGCACGAACCGATCCCCCCGGAATCCGCGAGCGAGTTGTGGGTGACGATCTCGCAGTCTTCCCCGTCGATGTTGTAGAGGATCAGCCCCACGGGCTCGTCATCCCGGAAGGCCGCGAGCCCGCTGCAGGTCACCGCGTCGTGGATCTTGCCCTTCGAGAGGATCTTCTCGGTCGCCCAATACCGGCGCAGCAGGCGGCGGATCCAGGGCTGGTCCTTGTCCTCCGTCGCGCGGATCGTGAAATCGGCGCCCATCGGGATCACGGAGACAGGGTCGGCCTTGGGGGTGTTCTCATCGGGCATGGATCGGGTCTCCCGTCTTGCAAGCAGGCGGATCGGTCGCCGCTCATTGTATGGGGGTGTTCGGGGGCAGGCCTCCCGCCGGGGGACGCGTCGCGCCGGTGTATCATCCGCCATGCCAAGCCCGACTGTGCAGCTGCTCGAGCCCGAGGTGATCGAACTGATCGTCGAGGGTAAGTACCGCGAACTGCGGGAGGTGCTGCGCCAGCTCGACCACGCGGACATCGCGGAGTTCCTCTCCGATCTGATCGAGGAGCAGGGCGCCGCGGAAGCCGCGATCGCCTACCGCGTCCTGCCGCGGGAGGACGCGTCGGAGGTCTTCGCGCACCTGGACTCCGACGAGCAGGAGACACTGATCGGCGAGCTCGGCGCCGAGCGTGCGGTCCGCGTCATCGAGAGCCTCGATCCCGACGACCGCGCGAAGATCCTCGATGAGCTCCCGGTCGAGGTCACCCGGCGGATCATCCGCCGCCTGACGCCCGAGAGCCGGCGCGAGACGCAGGCGATCCTCGGATACCCCGCCGAGAGCGTCGGGCGTCTGATGACCCCCGACTATGTCAAGATCCGCAAGGCCTGGACCGTCGGGCAGGCGATGGCCCAGATCCGCCGGTACGGCAAGGACGCCGAGACGATCAACTGGATCTATGTGGTCGATGAGCACGGTGAGCTCGTCGACGACATCCATATCCGTACGCTCCTGCTCGCCGATCCCGACACCCCCGTCGAGGAACTGATGGACGGGCGGTTCATCACCCTCAACGCGATGGACGACCGGGAGGAGGCGGTCCGCCTGATGGCCCGCCACGACCGCTCCGCGATGCCCGTCGTCGACGGGCTGGGCCTGCTCATCGGCATCGTCACCTACGACGACATCGCGGATGTCGCGGAGATCGAGGCGACCGAGGACATCCACAAGCTGGGCGGCCTGGAGGCCCTCGACGCGCCCTATCTCTCGACCCGCCTCGTCGAGATGCTCAAGAAGCGCGCGGGCTGGCTCGCGGGCCTCTTCATGATGCAGCTGCTCACCATCGCGGTGATGGGGTTCTTCGACGGCGCGCTGGAGAAGGCGGTCATCCTCGCGCTCTTCGTCCCGCTCATCGTCTCGAGCGGGGGGAACACCGGAACGCAGGCCGCGAGCCTGCTCGTCCGCGCGCTCGCGCTCGATCATGTCGAGCCCGGCGACTGGAGAAAGGTGCTGGGGCGTGAGGTCGTCACGGGCCTCGTGCTCGGTACGCTCCTGGGTGCGCTGGGCCTGGCAACAGTGGTGGGGTGCGACCTTGTGGGCCTCGCGGAATCCGCCTACCCCTGGCGCGTCGGGTTCGTCGTCGGGACCGCGGTCGTCGGCATCGTCCTCTGGGGCTCGATCGCGGGCTCGGCCCTCCCCCTGCTCATGCAGCGCATCGGGCTCGACCCCGCCGCGAGTTCCAGCCCTCTCGTCGCGACGATCATGGATGTCAGCGGGCTGACGATCTACTTCGCTGTCGCCGTCGTCGTCCTCCGCGGGACGCTGCTGTGAACCCGGGACAATCACGCGATGACGATCTCTGTCCCCGCTGCAACGGACGCCTGCACGGCTTCCGGGGGCCCATCTGTCCCTGGTGCAGCGGGAGGCTGTCCGGAGCGGGCGTCGCGACCGAGTCCGAACGACTCGCGAGACGGCTGTTCATGGTCGCCGCCGTCGCGGTCGTGCTCGTCATCGCGGCGGCGATCGTCCCGCCCAATGACTGGAACGCGACCAACGCGACGATCTTCGGCGTCATCGCGAGCTTCATGCTGCTGATGTCGTGGGTGCTCAGCGCGGCGCTGGTGGATCCCTGAGCGATCGGACCGATCGCGCAAAGAAAGCCCCCTTCAGAAAAGGTGGCTCGGATCGATCGGTAAGAGGCTGACGGTCTGCGCTCAGGCCGTCGCCGCGTTCAGCCGGACGCTGCCCTCACGCCGCGCCGGCCCCTTCCGCGCCTCCGCCGCCTCCTTCGCCTGGTGCTCCGCGGCGAGGAAGTCCTCACCGAACCGGAACAGGCGGAACGAGTTGCCCAGCACGAAGACATCGCCCGCGAAGTGGAACATCGCGGCAAAGAAGACGGCGGCGCCGCCCTCGCCCAGGTTGCCCGTTGCCGCGAGCGTGAGGCCCACCATCGCGATGATGATCGACGCGGCGATGTTCTGCCCGGTGATCGCCCGCGCTCGACGGCCCAGGTCCACCAGGAAGGGCAGGCGGTTCAGGTCGTCGGTCATCAGGGCAACACCCGCGGAGTTCGCCGCGATGTCTGAGCCGCGCAGGCCCATCGCGACGCCCACATCCGCTTCCGCGAGGGCGGGGCCGTCGTTGATGCCGTCGCCGACCATCATGACCTTGTAGCCCTGCTTGACCATCGCGCGGATCTGCTCGTGCTTCTCCTCCGGGAGGCATTCCGCCTCCAGGCGATCGGCACCCACGGTCTGCCCCACGCGCCGCGCGACGCTGAGGCGGTCGCCCGTGAAGATCGAGACTGTGCGCACGCCCGCCTCGCGCAGCCTCTCGATGACCGGCTTCGCCTGCGCCCGGACCTTGTCTTCCAGGCCCACGGCGCCGAGGTACCGCCCGTCGCGTGCGACATGCACGCCCGACATGCCCTCGATCCGCTTCTCCACCGCGTCGATCTGGTCCGCCGCGTGCGGGAACAACTCGCGGATCCAGCCCGCGCGTCCCGCGTGGATCTCGCCCGCGCCGGTGTTTGCCTTGACGCCGCGCCCGTGGATCTCCTCGTAGTGGGAGACCTCCGCGGGATTGATCCGCGCCGCCTGCGCCGTGCGCATGATCGAGGA
>MDTG01171136.1_pt1 | contig 36614 bp, 32 predicted proteins | sample 811421 | NCBI WGS metagenome assembly MDTG01 (sample SAMN05326645, study PRJNA326480) | marine metagenome | isolation source: seawater | place: Pacific Ocean: South East | collected 2011
AGATATTTTTATCCTTTGATACTGACTAGATATTTTTTCTAATTCACAAACAATTTTATTTTCTGAAAAATTATTATACCAAGAAGTACCTTTATACTCTGTTAAAATAGAGTAAATTCCTGACTCTGTTGTTGCAGATTTAATAATGCTTTCGACTTCAAAGGTTTTACAATTTTTAAAAATATTTAAAAAAATTTCTGAACCATTATTGTGTACTCTAGTTATTTTTATATTTTTCACTTTTGTGCAACTATTATTATTGCTGGACTTAAGTTTCTTGCTTTTAAGATTTTCATTAACAAAATTTCAATTTTGTATGCAATTTTTTGTTTCCAAGTTATTCTATTTTTATTTTCATATTTTTCATAATTGCTTATACCTTCGACCGAATTAGGCAGTATTAAAGATGGAAAATGATACATTGGAAAACAACAATAATTATTTTGTTTTGAAAAACCAGCTTCATTGAGCAATTGCTTCATTTCATTAAAAGAATAAATAAATGTCCTATAATCTTTTTTTCCAAAAATTCTTGAGATAAAGTTAGATAGGAATCTGGGTAGAAAAGTTGTGAAAAGAAGATTAACATGTGGATCAGCTTTGCCAATAAAATACTCATAGCTAAATCTATTTTCAATAGCTAGCATAAGTTGACCTCCTTGATTTAAACTATCATAAACTTTTTTAAGAAACTCAACTTGCATTGCTCGAGGTTTTTTTAATTTTGATTGATTATTTGTATTTTTTGAATAATCATCTGATGCGTCACAATATTCATCCACAATTACTTCAGAAGTTTCCGGTATCCATTCAAGCACACCATTTACAATTGCATAATCTGCTATATCTTTAAATCTTGTCTCTCTCACATCATCTTGAACTAAATAAATATTTTTTAATCCCTCTTCTTTAGATCGATGTTTTAAAAATTTCAATGACTCAAATGTTTGATCAATAGCAATAACCTCATGACCTCTTTTTGCCATACCAATTGATAATACGCCCCACATAGAACCATAATCTATACAGACACCCTTTTTAGAATGATCTAAAAGTTCTAACGCTGCCTCTCTTTTTGCTGAAAAAATCATATCCTCAAACTGAGGCATAAAAGATTTTACAGCAGTTTTACAATCTTTTTTTTCTAATATTCTTAAAAATTCAGTATTTTGAGATTTATCTAAATTTGACCAATAACCAAACCTTCCAGATAGAAAAATTCCATCTAAAAATTTTTTATAATTTGAATTTAGAAAATTTTTTATATTTTTCATCTAGATAATTGTTTTAATATACTTAAATTTTTTAATTTATAAACCACAAATAAATTATTTAAGTTATTTATATATTTAAAAATTATTTACAAATTATTAAGATGATAAAATAGAAATCATACTTTTAACAGGATCAATACAATCTTTTGCAAATGAATTACAAAAACTTTTCCTTGCTTCTTGTACAAGATTTTGTTTCCACCAATTATCAACATCATTCCAAATTTCATTAATTTTATTCGCTGCTGATTTAGATGATAAATGCAAAATTCCTACATCAATGAGTAATTGATATTGAGGTTTAACCTTTTCACGAAGGTGGTCTAAATCGTTTTGCCAAAAAGCTAAAGTAGGTATATTATTTGATAGTGTTTCTAAAATACCTGAAGAGTCATAGCTATGAACAACCAACCTACTATTATTTATTAAACTTTTAATGGAAGTTTTGCCTAAATCTATGTTGAGTTTATTGTCAAAATCTAGCCACCTAGAAACTTCATTAAATTTTCTAGATTTTTGAAGCCCATTTAATCTAATTATGAGTTTACGTTTTGGGCCAACAGCTAGATTATCAACAAATATTTTTTGATCATCAAAATATTTAATATGTTCTAACGTGGAATCCCAGGTTGTAAATCTTAGACTTTGACTCGTTTCAACTAGCAATAAGCTACCTTTTGAATTGTAATTACTGGAATTTTTGCCTGCAGTTGTAAAAATAAAACCCTCTTTATATTTTGATAATTTATTTGACCAGCCCCAAGTAATAAATCTATCAGCTGTTTTCTCCTCAATTCTAGGAAATTTATTTTTTCGTGTATAATAATTATTTCCATGCTGGCCAACATAATATTTTGAACCAGAAACAACTTTTGTTGCAGTCCATAATTTAAAAAGTTCATCCCTATAAAAGTTATTACTAGTAAAAATAAATTTTGGGTTTTTGGGCCATGGTTGTAAATCTATAACATCGTAAAGATTAGATAATCCCTCAAGATAACATACAGGTATTAGTTCAAAAAGTAATGAGCGCAATATAGTCTCTAACTTATCAATAGATTTATTTTCAAATTTTTTTGTCAATTTTTTTCGTAATTCTTGATCAGGTTTTGAGCTTATTTCAGGAGTCAAACTTTGCCATCTTTGAGGAAATTGTCCTAAGGCTAATTCTAATCTAAACTCATTAATCTTTGATAAATAAGTATTTATTATAAAAGAATCTTCATTTTTAACAAATTTGCTGGCTATTTTATAATAAGATAGGTTAATAAAATTGATTATTCTCTTTTTAAATGAATTTGTATCAGCTTTATAATTAAATTTATTACTTTGATAAGTATAAAAGTTTTTTCCTTTAAGAAAATTAATAAAAATTTTATCCTCATTTATGAGATTTATGATTCTACCATATAATACATTATTCCACTGATCATTATGAAATGACAAAAGACTTGATGCTATATCTGGAGTTGATAAAGATGCATATTCAGAGTCTAATACAGTCGTATGTGAAATTTTTTCAGTTTGAAAACATTTTTCTAAAGTTTTTAGCCGATTAATCATAAGTTGTAAAAATGCTCTAAACCAATGCCCTATTAGAATGCTCCAATAGCGTTCATCGTGTTTCATGCCATGAAATTGATTTAATAATAAATAAATTTCTGGGAAAAGTTTTTGTTCGAGTCTTATTACTTCATGAAAATCGATATCTTTTTGATTTAAATTTAATCCATATGGCTCAGCAACTTTAGCGTTCATTGATTGCCAGATATGTTTTCGTTCAAATAATCTACACCATTCACCCAAAAAAACTTTTGGTTGATCTGATTTCCAAGTTCTTTCATCTGCTGTTGTTATTAAAAATTTTTTTTGGTCAATCAATTAAATATCTCCTTAGATAATTCGAGTAAATAATTAAGTTGAATTTTTTTTTGAGTTTTTTATTTTTCAAATACACTCTTTCGAAAACTATCATTGATTTCAATTAATTGATTGTATGTTCCGTTATCTTTAAGTTCACCATCTTGTAATAAATAAATATTATCACATTTTTTTACAGTACTTAAACGATGAGCTATTAATATTATCGTCATACTATCATCAATATTATGAACTGCATCCATCACATTTTTTTCTGTAAGGTTGTCTAATGCGCTAGTAGCTTCATCAAAAATAACTAATTTTGGTTTATGGTATAGTGCTCTAGCTATTCCTATACGCTGACGTTGACCACCAGAAAGCCTTACTCCTCTCTCCCCCACTTTGGTTTGATATTTTAAAGGTAGTTCTTTGTTAACAAAATCATGTAAATTTGCAATTTTAGCAACATTTTCAACATTTTTTTGATCAATTTTTTTTGGATCAATACCAAAAGCAATATTCGCAGCAATGGTATCGTCAGTTAAATAAATTTGTTGTGGCACGTAACCAATTAAACTCTGCCAGGTTCTTTTGTTCTTTTTATTTATAATTTGATCATCAACTTCTATAGTGCCTTTTTGAGGTTTTAACAAACCAAGAATTATATCAACAGTAGTTGTTTTTCCACAACCTGTAACCCCTACAATTCCAACAGTAGATCCAGAAGCAATTTTAAAATTAATATTTTTTAATGCTGTTCTTGACGCATTTGGGTAATTATAACTTACATTGTTTAAAGAGATGCTTTTCTCAAATACTAATTCAGCCAGAGTATTATTAGGTTCAGAAATAGAGGAATTTTTCATTTCACTATACATAAAGTCAAGTGATGGACGAACAAAACGTAAAGAAGAAAACGCAATGTAAATTTGTTGCATTGCAGGCATCATACGATAGCCTGCAAAAGCATATAATGCAATAACTGGAGCTGCGTTAACAAAAGATCCTGCTTGCTTCATAAGATAAAGAATTATTAACAGAAGACCACCAAACAAAATTGCCTCAAGTGCAAATCTTGGTAATAGTGTTACAATTTGTTGATAAAATTGGCTCAAGCCATATGTTTTGGCTGGACCTGAATAACGTCTAATATAGACTTGCTCTAGTCCGCCAACTTTAATTTCTTTTATGGCACCAAATGCTTCAGTTACAGCTGTAAATCTATCCTGGTTTGTATCCATTCTTCTTTTACCAATTCTAATTAGAAAATTTCTTGTGAATTTATAAATTAGCCCGTAAGCAGTTCCAAGTAATAGCAGGATAATTATAGTTAACTTAGGATCAACAAGAATTAGTAAAAACAGCAACATAAAGGCAACCATAAAATGTGCAATCAAATTAATTAAAGGATTTAAACCATGGCTAATAACTTGATCTACCTCTGAAAGAATTGTTTTTCCAAGATCAGCACTATGACGATTTAAAAACCAATCATAAGGTTGATGTAAATATTGTTCTATTAAACGTCTACCCATACTGTATTCACGCATATAAGTAAAACGTGTTTGAACATATGTTGTTAAAGCCTTAAAAAAAAGTGATACGAATAATAATATAAAAACAATTATACCTAGAGCGAATAAAAATTGTTGATCATTTTTAATACCAAAATTAGTTAAAATATTAAAAATGCTATTTAAAAAATTATTTGTATCAATTAGATCAGGATTCATAAGTACTGCCATGAAAGGCATAATTGAAGCAACACCAATTGTATCCAAAATTGCCATAATTAGAATCATCACTAACAATAAGCATGCCTTTTTACGTTCTTGATGAGTTAATAAATATATAATTTTTTTAAAGGTTAGCATTTTTTTTGTACAAATTTTTTAAATATTTTCTGCAACTTTTAAATCTATTAAACTATCTATATCAATAGAATCTTTTTCATTCATTAAGTAATAACCACAAGATTTGGGATTTATTAAATTTCCATTAAATAAAATTTTTCTTTTACATATGTAAATTGCACCATTGGGTCTAAATAAACTAGGAAATTCTTGTCTTTCCAGATTAAATACATTTTTATTTTTATAATTTAAAAATTGTGTTAACTTTTTATTTTTTGTTTCAAATAACCACCAAGGTGGGTAATCTTGTTTTTTTATTGATATCAAAGAGTCATTTTTTTCATTCAAAAATTTTTTTATGGCCTCAATTATATGTTTGGAATTTCTAAAAGGACTAGTAGGTTGAAGCATTACAACATAATCAAATAACTTCTTTTCTCTTTTTTCAATAAATTTAACCGCATGATGTACTACATTTGGATGATGTGCGGTTGCTGATGCAAGTCTTTTTGGGCGGATAAATGGTACCTCGGCTCCAAAATTAGATCCAATTTTTGCATACAGCTTACTATCAGTACTTAAAATTACATGACTAAATAATTTAGATTTTTTAGCCGCAATTACTGTATGAGCCAAAAGTGGTAAGCCTTTTAATTTTCTAATATTTTTGTTCTTCAAACCTTTTGAGCCACTTCTTGCGGTGATTATACAAATTATATTAATTGGGTTGTTTTTTAAAAACATATAATTAATTTATAAATTTTGAGCCTTACAAAGAAATTTTTAAATTCAATTTTAATCATTTTTATAATTTCATTTTACAAATTCTTATTTCTCTTTAAGAATTATTTTTTTTAAATTTGATATTATAAAGTCCATCTGTTTCTTTTTATTTGGAGGATGAATAAATTTAAACCAAATAAAGTCTTTATTAAGACTTTCTGAGACTGGCAAAGTATTTTTTCCATATTTTTTTGTAATTTTAATATTTTTTGAACAAAAATAGGGACAATTATTTTTATAAGCAACTAACTGTGAAAAAATTGGATTTTCATGCATCATCCTACCGTACCCACCTGTAAAAGGTATCCCTAATAAATTTAATTTCTTAATCAAAACTTCTTTTTTAATTATATGGTTACCTTTCCATAAAAATTTTAATATGTAAGGATAATATTCTGTATTTTTTTCAATTTTTTGAGGTACTAATATTTTATTAAATTCTCTTAGACCTTCTAATAGATAATCTGAATTTTTTTTTCTCAAATTATTAACTTTTTTTAATTTTGCAAATTGTTCTATAGCAAGAACAGATTGAAGCTCTGTTAATCTATAGTTCATACCAATTATATTTTCATAATCAATTCTCTTTAGATCATTAGGCACTATACCTTCTCCATGATTTCTTATTAAACGACTTCTTTTTGCAAAATTGCTATTGTTAGTTAAAATTAATCCTCCTTCTCCACTTGTAATATTTTTTGTTTCTGTAAGTGATAAAATTCCAATATCACCTATTGTTCCTAAATATTTATTTTTATATTTACAACCAGGTGCTTGAGCAGCATCTTCAATTATTGGTATTTTAAATTTTTTAGATATTTTCATAATTTTATCCATATCCGCAGAGTTTCCCCCTAGATGTACAACAATTATGGCTTTAGTATTTTTTGTAATTTTTTTTTTTATGTCTTCAGGATCAATACAAAAAGTGTCTGGTTTTACTTCAACAAATTTTGGAATAGCATTTACGTATAGAACGGATGTTGCAGTAGAATTGAATGACATTGAGGGAACTAAAACTTCATCACCTGGTCCTATATTGATCGAAGCAAGAGCCATATGTAAGCATGATGTTGCTGAATTTGCAGATACACAATATTTTATCTTATACTGTTTTGAAACATTAGCTTCTAACTTTCGTACATATTTTCCTCCTAAAAATCTTATTTCTAAGTCTTTAAATTTTCCTGCTGATATTGAATTTAATTTTAAAACTTTTTCAAAATTCATACCATTTAAAGATCCTTTGAATGTAGACCAATTTTTACTACTTAAACATTTAAGTAATTCCTTTTTTTCATTACCTAAAATATTTACTGTTGGATAAAATTTCATATTTTAACTCTAATTAATAATCTAATTTACTTTAGTAGGATTTCTTGATTTTATTTATTTCTTTTTCCCATAATTTATTAGTTATAATTATTCCTTTTCTTGCAACTATTTTATTTTTTCCATATTTTAATTGATAAATATTTTTTACAATATTTAAAACTTTTTGTTTATCTACATTTTTTTTTAAAAGAGAAAAAGCATTTTCAAAGACAAATTGCGCTCTTTTATTATTCTTATCATCAAAAAACTCACTCAAGTAGTTTTTTTCTTTTGATTTTAGTTTGAATTTTTCTTTTCTTTTAAAAAATTTTGTTACTTTACTTTTTAATTCATTTTCATTTTGAACGGTAAATTTTTTATTAAAAAATGGATGATATTTAAATTTTATATTATCATAGTACAAAACATTTCTGTCTCTCAAATTAATAATATTTCCAGCAGTATTTTGTCCCCAAGCAATATATAAATCATTCTGTTTACCAGCCTGGCTTGGTGTTAGTTTTCTTGGATATAAAATTATCTTTCTTTTTTTAACAAAATTTTTTAATCTTAATTTTAAATCATAATTTAAATTTTGATATATATTACTTTTAGGCTTAATAATAATTTGATATTTTGTAATATTTGCTAAATTAAAGATAGCGGAATAAAATTTTTCTCTTAAAAAATTTGAATGTAATAAGTTTTCAAAATCTGAAGTGCTATCAAAAACAATAATAGATCCCTTTTTGTTTTTTTTATTTTTATTAATTTCATTATTTTTTAATTTATAATTATCTCCTGCAATAACTCCTGTAATGAAAATATAATCATAAAGAAAATTATGTGAGTTTAAATAAGAAGAATTCCAAGTCCCCCAAGATAGAACCACATCGCAAAAGCCATACTTGAAATAATTTACAGGATGATGATCTATAGACCAATGATTCCATACGAAAATAGAGTCAGTGATTTTACAAGAATAAGCTAAACATAAACTATCAATGTTCGGTTCTCTATAATGATGTAATATTTTAATTTTATTTTTTTTTATAAATTTTTTATTATTCTCAATTTTATATTTGACATAGAATTCAAGAAAATAAAATTTATAATATTTCTTATTATTAAAAAAAAATTTTTTTATATATTTAAAAAAATTATCCTTATAAAGGTCTTTGCACTCAATAATATTAAAATTATTTAAATTTTTTATCTTTTCTTTTTTTTTTGTTATTGGATTAAAGAAATTATAATTTGGTAATTTTTCGAAAGAAAACCACCCAATTTCAGAAAAATTAATTTTATTTTGATTTAACCAAAATAAATGGCCTGCCTCTGGATATCTATCAAATATATTCTCTTTATATTCTTGAAATATTTTTGGTTTATTACTCTCTAATTCTTTTTTTCTAAAAATATTTAAAATCAAAGTAATATGTAAAAAAATAACTTTTTTAAATAAGCTTCTTTTTAAATAATTTTTATTTACTAAAAAATCAATTTTCTTAAATTTATTTGATAATAAATCACGAAGATAATTAATAAAATCACTATCATCAAAAATATAAAAAATTTTACTTGTAGGATATTTTTCTAAAAAATAATTTTCTGTCCTTACAAAAAAATTGAAATTACTGCTTATGTCAGAACTTATTAAAGAAAGGTAAATTCTTGAAATTAAATTTTTTTTTTTATAACTAAAAGTTTTTTTTTTAAACAGCGCTAAAATTCTCTTTGAATAAAAATCAATTAAATAATCAAATTTAAAAAAAAAATTATTTTTATTTTTATCAAATATATGATTTTCATAATTTATCTTGTAAATTTTATAGTTAAAAAATTTTAATAAAAAATAGACTATAGGGTTACAGTGGACAAAATAATGTAGGCCATAATATCTATAAAATATTGAGAAAAAGGTTATTCTATACCAAATAAAAACATTATTGTTAAATTTCATTTAATTTTATGTGCTTTAATTTAAGTGATATCTATAATTTATAAAAGATTTTAATTATTACAATAATAGATGATAACTATTAAAAAAAAAAATATATATAAATCAAAATTATTTTCACTAAGACTAATTAAAAAATCAGATACAAATGGTGATTGGTATAAATGGTTTAATGATAAAAGAATCACTAAATTCATGGATAAAGGTGATTATAAAAATACCAGATTAAAACAATTGAATTATTTTAAAAAAATAGATAAATCAAAAACAGATATTATATTCGCAATTTGTAATAATAAAGGTGTTCATATTGGAAATGTGGGTCTTCATTCGGTTAAAAATAAAAGTGCACAATTTGGAATCCTAATAGGTGATTCGAATTACCACAAAAAAGGGATAGGAAAAAAAACCTGGTATTTAATCTCAAAATTTGCTTTTAAAAATTTAAAATTAAATATTATAAATACAAAGATTTTTGAAAAAAATTTAGGTTCAATCAAGATTGCAAAATTGATTGGTTATAAAGAAAATAAAAAAAAAAATGAGTATATTTATAAAAATAAATCAAAGTTTAAATATATTTCATTTAAATTAACTAAAGAAAATTTTTTAATAAAAGAAAATGAAAAAAAGAATAATTTCAAGACTTGAAATTAAAAATAATTTTGTTGTTAAAGGAATTAGGATGGAGGGTTTAAGAAAAATTGATCATCCATGGAATTTAATTAAAAAATATTATATGGATGGGATAGATGAAATTATAATTTCAGATATAGTTGCATCTTTGTATGGGAGAAATAGCTTATTAGACTTAATAAAAAAAACTTCAGAAGAAGTCAATATACCTATTTGTGTAGGTGGGGGAATAAGATCAATAAAAGATATAAATGATTTATTATCATGTGGTGCTGATAAAATTTCAATTAATTCATATGCTGTACAAAATAAAAATTTTATCTATGAGGCAGCAAACATATTTGGATCACAATGTATAGTTGTTGAGATACATGCAAAGAAAAAATCTGGAGGTAACTGGGAAGTGTACATAGAAAATGGTAGAGAGCCTACAGGACTAAATGTTTTGGATTGGATTAATACAACTCAAAAACTTGGAGCAGGAGAAGTGTTTTTAATTTCTGTTGATAAAGATGGTTCTAAAAGTGGATTTGATTTTGAGCTCGCAAAACAAGCTTCTGAAATTTGTGATATACCACTAATATTTGGTAGTGGTGCATCAAAACCATCAGATGCCGTAGATATTTTTAATTTAACTACAGTCGATGCTCTTTCTTTTGGAAATATTTTACATTTTAATAATTACACAATAAAAGATATTAAAGATCACCTAATTAAAAATGGCATAGAAATAAGAAAATAATGAATGTAAGCGTAGGTATAGTTGACTTAAATGTTGGAAATATATTTAGTGTAATAAAAGCCTTTAAAAGACTTAAAGTTAAATACCAAGTAGTAAATAACTCTAAAGAAATTCTAGAATCTACGCATATCGTAATCCCTGGAGTGTCTGCGTTTAAAACCGCATCTCAAAATCTAGAAAAACTCAATTTAAAAAAAAAAATTATTCAAGCTCACAATAATAAAATACCAATTTTAGGTATATGTATTGGGTGCCAATTATTAATGGATTACAGTGAGGAAGGTGGAATACATGAAGGTTTAGGGATTATAAAAGGAAAAGTTGATAAATTATCAAAAGTAATTGGTAAAAATAAAATTAAATTACCTCATGTAGGATGGCAAAGTTTAATTGAAAAAAAATCTTGGAAAAATACCTTGTTAAAAAATTTAAAAAAATTTGATCAAAATGTATATTTTACTCATTCTTACAAATGTAATCCTGATAATAAAAATAATACCCTTGCAACCTTTGATTTTTATGGAATAGAAGAACCTGCAGTTATTATCCAAGATAATTCAATTGGTGTTCAATTTCATCCAGAATTAAGTGGCGATATTGGAAAAAAAATTTTAAATAACTTTATTGATAGTTTTTAAATTATGAAAATTAAATACGGTTTACCTGAAAAAGTTATATTTTGTAAGAAATGCCTAATGAGTAATCAACAACCATATTCTGTAAATGAAACTACTCATAAAAAAGAAAGTAAAAAAAATACAATGGTAATAGATGATAGTCTTATTTGTGAGGCTTGTAAGTATAGTCAAATAAAAAATAAGATTGATTGGCAAAATCGTGAAAAATTATTAGAAAAAATGTTAAACAAATATAGATCTAAAGACTCTTCATATGATTGTATTGTTGCTGGGAGTGGAGGTAAAGATAGTTCAAAAACATCTCATATTTTAAAATATAAATATGGTATGAAACCGTTAACTGTTACTTTTGCTCCAATTATGTATACAGACGTAGGAAAACAAAATATGGAAAACTGGATTAATATCGGTGGATTTGACAATCTTCTTTTTACTCCTAATGGAAATGTTCTTAAAAAGTTAACTTACGAAGCATTTAAAAATCTCTATTTTCCTATGCAGCCTTTCAAATTTGGAATCAAATTTTGGGCTATAAAAATGGCAATCAAATTCAATATTAAATTGGTAATGTATGGAGAACCTTATATTGAATACGGCTCTACACCACTGAAAGAGGGAGAATCACCAAAATTAGATTTGAAATACTTTGTGAATGACTCTAAAGATATTAACCTTGCTGGTTTGAGTTTAAATCAAATAAAAGAAAAATATAATTTTACCGATAATGATTTACTACCATATATGCCAATAAAAAGTGAAGAAATAAAAGGAAAAAGTTCAACGATTGAATACTTGGGATGGTATTTAAAATGGGATCCTCAAGAAGCTTACTATCACGCTGCCGAAAATTGTGGCTTTGTTCCAGATGATTTACGAACTGATGGAACTTATGGAAAATACAGTTCAATAGATGATAAAATAGATGGATTACATTTTTATACAAGATATATAAAATTTGGACTTGGCAGAGCAACTTATGATGCAAGTCAAGAAATAAGAAATGGTCATATTACAAGAGAGGAAGGGATATTGCTGCAAAAGAAATTTGATGGCGAATTCCCAAAAAGATATTTTAAAGATTGCTTGGATTATATGAATATTGATGAGGATTATTTTTGGAAAGTTACTGATGAAGCAAGATCAGAACATTTGTGGAAAAAATCAGGAAATGATTGGAAATTAAGATACGAACCTAAATAAAATATCATGAATATAGATAGTTTTAGACCTGTTTTTATTATAGGTCCGGGAAATTGTGGATTTGAATTATTTGTATCATTGCTTGATAATCATGAGGAAATTGTAGTAATGCCATATACTTTAAAATTTTATGCATTTTATAATTTGTTAGAATTAGACAAAATTAAAAATCTAGAAACGCTAAAAAATATTATTTTAAATGAAACTAAATTAGAGAGATTTAAGAAAGGCTACAACAAAATAGAAAATCCTTTTTGGAATAATATACAAGTTTTTCAAAATTTATCTAAATTTGACATTAAAATATTTGAAAAAAATTTTTTAGAATTTTTTAAAACTAATTCAATTAGTAGAAAGAATATACTGATAGGAATATATTTTTCTTATGCACTTGCAATTGGTAAAGATATAAAAAAAATTAAAGCTTTTTTCATTGACGGTATGTATAGGGATAATACAGAAGAAATTATCAATGATTTTGATGATGCAAAATTTTTATATCTTATGAGAGATCCTAGAGAAAATTTTTTAAGTCAAAATCAGTATTTTTATAATAAATTTTATACAATGACACCTTTCAGAAATAATCAAAATTTATTTATACAAGTTATAAAAAATTCTCTTTCTAAAAATTATGATATGTTGAGGAAATTAAAATCTAACTCATCTATTAATTTATCTATAGTTAAATTTGAGGATATGCATAGAAATAAAGAAAAGGTAATGAAAGAAATATCTGATAAATACAATTTTGAATTTAATAAAGTATTGTTAGAAACAACAGTTCTTGGTGAAAAGTCATCAAATATGAGCTCCTTTTCGGAACATTCCGTAACTGGAGTAAATGAAAATAGGCTTGAGAGATATAAGAAGAAATTATCAATATTCAATTTAATCTTAATGGAAAAAATTTTTTTTAATACATTGAAGCAAAATAATTATAATTTTTCTTTTAAACCAAATATTTTGATTAATTTTTTATTTATCATATCATATCTGTTTCCATTAAAGAATGAAATGCTGCCTTCAAAACTAATTTTTAAAACTGTATATAATAATAAATATAAAAATACTATAATATTTAAGTCGGTTAAATATTTACTATTTTTTTTAATCAATATTATTTTATATTTTAAAAATAGATTATTTCTTTATTTTAAAATTTATTTAATTCGAAATTAATTTTCAAAAAAATAAATTTTTAAAAATAAGTCTGAGAAAAATTAAAGCAATTATAATTTGATATAATCTTTAACTAATTGTGGAATAATTGCATGTTTTTTAATAATATTTTTTGAGACCAAATCACTACAAAAATTTATCAAATTAAGGTCATGATATTTTCTTGCAATTATTTGGAGTCCAAATGGAAAACCATCCTTAGATATGAATGCTGGAATATTTATTGATGGTAAACCTAAATAAGTCCAAATAAGACTATAATCATTTTTTTCATCTTTAATAGATTTCAAACCAAAATCAGCAGTGGAAGGACATATGATAAAATCATATTTCCCAAATAATTCGTTAATTTTTTTAGATAATTCAACTTGATATTCAAGAGCTTGTTTATATTCTTCATTTGAAATTTTTTCACCTTCTATAAACCTTTTTTTTGTTAAACTTTTTATATTTTTCCAATTATTTTTAATTTCATTTTCAAAATAATAAGAAAGTGATTTGGAATAAATTTTATTATGTTCTTCATGTATATTATTTAGAAATTTTGGTGTTGAATTGCTTTTGTAATCTAAATTATGACCAATTTTTTTTAATTTAAAAAGTATTTTTTGAAAATTTGTTTTGACCTCAGCCTTTATATTTTTTTCAATATCTTCACAATTTACAACTAAAAAGTTAAATCTAAATTTCTTAGAAAATTTTATTTCATTACTGTCAATCAAGCTAGCAAATGGATAATTTTGACCTTTAACTCTTATGTGGTTAAAAAAGAATTTAATATCACTTAAATTAGAGGTCATTAAACTAATTGTATCTAAAGTATCTGCAGTTTTAAGAATACCAGTTCTTGGAATCGTGCCAAAACTTGGTTTAAAACCAAAAATTCCATGATAACTTGCTGGTCTTATTGTAGATCCAGCTGTTTGTGATGCTAATGCAATTGGACTCATTCTTGAGGAAACTGATGCTGCTGAACCACTTGAAGATGTTCCTGCGTACAATTTTTCGTTAAAAATATATTTAGTTTTATTTTGATGATCAACCGCAAATTCAGCTGTCTGAGTTTTACCAGCTATCAAGAATTCCTTTGTTCTTAAAGTGTGGACTACTCTCGAATCAAAACCTGAGTTTGAATTATTCCAAGCCTCTGATCCCATTTTGGTAGGCATCTCCATTGTATTAAAAATATCTTTAACAGCTACTAGAATACCAAGACTGTCACTAAAATTAGTGTTATTTTTATTATTTATTTTTTTATTTAAAATTTTTGCTTTATCGATTAACAAATCTTGGTCAAAAAAGCTCCATGCTTTAATTTTTTTGTTAAGATTTTTTATATAATTTGACTGATATTTGATTAAGTCTAAGAATTCAAATTGATTTTTTTTTAAATATCTATTTTGATCTATAGCGCTCATAAATAAATATTTTGAATATTTTTTCTCTATATTTTTTTTTATGTTGAATTTTTTAACCTCAAGTTTTGAATTAAATTTTTTGGTTGTATTAAATTTTGGAAAAATAAAGTCATCATTTATCTCATTTATTTTATTTTGCCACATGAGTTCACTAGAAATATCTTTAACTTTATTCTTTACAAAACTATCGACTGGTAAATTTCTTTTTTTAGTTAATTTTTCTAAATTTTTTAATGAATTTTTTTGATTATTATCTCTTAAATTTTTAATGAAACTATTGAATTCCTTTTCATCAATTTTTGCAATCTTTAAAAAATATTCTAATACTTTTGGTTTGTTACTGTCATATATAAGAGATATATCTCTAGCTTCGCTCATATCCATTAAACCATCTCTTAAATCTAGTGAAGAAAAGTCTGTACCTCTTCCAAATCCTCTTTTTAAAAATTTTGAATAATCATGAACACCTGGCATCAAGCATTCTACACTTTTATATTTTTTATATGTCCCTTCAACATCTGCCTCCTTCCAACCTAGAAAATCTCTCACAAATTCTGTTTGTCTTTCAGCATCCCAATACAGAAAATCTGCTAAATGTATTCTTTTTACGCCAACTTTTATTAAGTCTTGTTCGTTTGGCCAATTAAATAAATTTAAGTCTTTTTTTGATATACTTTTACATATCATTTCATTTGGAGTAACTATGGATGAATGTTTGAGAAAGTAATCAAGAGTATATTCTGGGTTATCTAAATATGTTGCCTTTCCAGACTCCGCAACTGACTCACCAAATATAAGTAAAGGTATTTTAAATTTTACAGCAATATGTAAAGGGAAAGCGTCAACACCCATATGACAATGCCAACATGAATCACCTATTTTTTCAATAGACTCTCTTGCCAGGTTATTTACTAGACTTTTATTTGGTGTGAACTCAATTAAATCCACAGCCAAACGATCAGTTAAGTTTTTTAAATTTTCCCTTCCCGTTTTAGTGTACCAATTATGACTGAAAGTAACTGCAAGAGGTTTCATTTTATATATTTTTTTAATAACATATAATTGATAAGCACTATCCTTGCCTCCAGAAATAGGAACTATACAATCATAATTATTTTCAGATTTTTTTTTATACAAATCTAAAATTTCTCTCAATTTTTTTTCTCTCGAAGACCAATTAATTCGCATTTTTTGTTCTGAGGATCTACAAGCTTTACAGATACCAAAACTATCATAACCAACAAATTGTTGGCTAGCTGGTAGTCTACACCTAATACATCTTTTAATTTTTAATTTTTCTCGCATTACTTAACTTATTTAATATTTTATATGCCTCTAAACCGTATTCAGCATCTAATGAAGAATTAAAATTTTTATCATTAAAAACTTTTTTTAGCTCAATTGCAATATTATCAAAAAGAGTGGTTTTATTGTTGATATAATATTTTTTATTATTAAACAATTGGTAAGATAAAGTAGATTTTAAGTTTGTACTCATTTTTAAAATTTCTATATAACTATTATTTTGATTAATGATGATTTTGAAATTTTTATAAAATAACTCTATTTCAAAAAATGAATAATTTGTTTTTGCCGTACTAATGAAAGAACATGTTGCATTATTTTTAAAAAATTGAAAATAACCCAATACTCTTGGATCGCTAGGAAAAAAGTTATTACTATACTTAAGTCTTTTAATTTTATCATTCAGAACTACATTATTAACTTTTTTTATCTTACCAGCATAAAAATTTAGTAAATCAATCATATGAATTCCTATAGAATGCAAACCAGATGAACTTTTTGCATTTATATGGATAATATTTTCTCTTTTAAATTTATTTATTAATTTCTTGGCTAATATATACCTATTTTCTAGTCTTCTATTGTTTATTAAAAGTTTTATTTTATTTTTTTTGCATAATTGAAAAATTTTATTTGCTGAAATAATTTCATTAGATATTGGCTTTTCACATAAAATAATCTTTGGTTTTTTTTTACTTTTACAAATATTTTTAATTACAGTTAGATTATTTTTATAATTAATAGCTATTACTAAAATATCTGATCTTGAATTTAATAATTCATTTAATGACTTGAAATATTTAATATTAAATAATTTGGAATATTTTTTACATTTATTTTGATTTATGTCGTATATTCCTTTTACATTGAAAATTTTTTTATATTTAAGATAAGTCCCCAAATGTGAAGCGGGCTTTTTTCTAAAATTATCCAATTCATTTTCAACTGATATTTTTCCTGTTCCAATGATGGATATAGAAATTTTGCTCATTTTATTTAATTTATAAATTTTATTATATCTTGAATTTTTTATAATATATTTTTAATTAATTTTTAAAGAAATCTAATATTTTTTTTGAAACATATTTGGCTTGACTTGTAGATAAGCCTGGCCATATGGGTATATCAATCATCATTTTATATGCGTTATAAGAATTTGGATAATCATTATATTTATAGCCAAATCTTTTTTTATAATAAGGTTGTATATGAACCGGTGGAAATGAAACTCTAGTCTCTATATTATTATCGCTTAAGTATTTAATTAATTTATTTCTTTTATTTTTTGGAACTTTAATGCAGTAATTATACCAACTATGTTGGGAAACGTAATTAGGCAAAAATGGTATTTGAATATTGGGATGATTTTTAAAAGCGTCGTTATAAATTTTTGAGATTCTATTCTTTTTAATTAAATTTTTATTAATTTTTTTCAATTGTTCAATTCCAATAGTTGCATTGATGTCAGTCATTCTATAATTATTTCCAAGCATGATGTGTTTATATCTTGAGGATTGGCCTTGATTTCTTAAAATTTTTATTTTTTTTGCTAAAATGTTACTATTAGTAACTACCATGCCACCTTCACCTGTTGTTAAATTTTTATTCGCAAAAAAACTAAACGTATGCGCCAAAAATTGTTTTCCAACAAATTCATCTTTATATTTTGCTGAAAACGCCTCTGCACTATCTATAATTATTGGAATTTTATATATTTTTCTAATTTTATTTATCTCATCATAATTTAAGGGTAAGCCCTTCATATCTGTAGCTATAATAAGTTTAGTTTTTTTTGAAATTTTTTTTTTAATAAATTCATAATTTGTGTTGAAAGTTTTTTCGTCAGAGTCACATAAAATAAGTTTTGCATTCTTATACAAAACTACATTTGCTGTAGATATATATGTCAAACTTGGGACTATTACCTCATCTCCTTGTTTAATCTCAAGAGCAGATAAAATTATATCAAGAGCAGATGTACCATTATTAATTGCTATAGAATGTTTTACACTTAAAAATCTTGAAATCTCCCTCTCAAATTCTTTTACTTTTTTACCCATTGTAATCCAACCTGATGAAATGGTTTTAGTCACTGAGCGAACTTCTTTATGATTAATATCTGGATTTGCTACAGGTATTTTTTTAATCATAATTATTTAATTGGTAGTTTAGCCAATTGACTTATATGTTATATGTTTTTTATCCCTTATAATTTCAGGATTTAGAATATTCCATGAATCAAAAATTAAACATGGTTTGTTTATTTTTTGCAAAATGTCCAAAAGATTAATATCTAAATATTTTCTATTATTATTCATTATAATTATTATATTTGAATTATTACATCCTGAAGAAAAGCTTGTAGATACATTTCCATATTTTTTAAGTTCACTTTTTTCTGCACAAAAATCATGTAAAAAAATATTTTTAAAATTTTTTTTCTTAAAAATTCTTATTAAATCAATTGCTGTCGAACCTCTAACATCTGAAGTTTCTGGGTCGCCTTTAAAAGCTATTCCAGATATGAAAATCTTTGATTTAGAAATATTAATTTTGTTTTTTTTTAAATAATTTTTACAGAAATTATAAACTTTATGAACCATCTTATCACTTATTTTTCGTGCCTCTATCGACATAGAGGCTTTCAAATTAAATTTTTCAAATGAATAGTTTAATAAATACGGATCTTTAGACAAGCAAGGCCCTCCAACACCAGGTGAAGGGATTGGCACATAATTTCTTTTGTAGCCATTATTAATTTTGCTAATAATATTATTTAGATTTAAATTAAATTTATCTGAAATAAGAGCCATTTGATTGGAATATCCAAACATAACATCTCGAAAAGAGTTATCAATTAATTTTGCCATTTCAGCTGACTCCAATTTTTCCAGGTTTACAACAGATGTATATTTATTAAATATTTTAGAACTTTGATCATAACTATTTTTATCAAAAGATCCTATTAATTGAGGTAAAAATTTTAACTCTTTCAACGCAAGACCTTCAACTGTTCTTTCGGGACAAAATGAAATTCTTATATCTTTACCAAATTTTAATTTAGTTTTTTTTTCAACTAATGGTATTACTATATCTCTGCAAGTCCCTAATGGAACTGTCGACCTCAGTATGATTAAGTCATTTTTTTTAATATTCTTACAAATAATATCTATCGCATTTTTAAGATGTTGCATATCTGGTTTTGTAGTACCATTTTTCAAAGGTGTTCCCACAGTTATAATGTGAACATCAGCGTTATAACTAGGATAATCTGTAATTTTAAAATTTTTGTTAATATATTTGTCTAAATATTCTTGTAAACCATTTTCAAAAAAAGTTTTTTTTTTTAATTTTAACATATTTCTTATTTTTTTATTTTTATCATAACCTAAAACTTCAAAATTATTTTCAGCTAAAATTAAACCTAAAGTTAAACCTACATAACCAAGACCTAGTATAAATATTTTTTTATCATGAATTTTAAGTTTATCTAAGATTTCATAAGAAAAAACTTTTTTACACTTTTTGTTTTTATCTAAAAAGAGTATTACCCTTAAATCTTTAAACTCATCATAGATGTTAGTATCTATTTTTTTATTATAATCTAAGAACTTAAATTTTTTATTTCCTATTTTATATAATTTATCATTTAATTTAGAGCCGGAAATTAATGATCTCCTTATATCTCCATCAGTTACAGATTTTATTACTTTATTATTTTTTGTTACAAAACAAATTCCACATTGATTTTTTTGAATTAAGTTTAGTGCATCAATAATTTTTTTTTTTGAGTCTATTAAAAAAATTTTTTTGTCTAATTCCATCTTAAATTAAACATTTTCTAATTTTTCATCTGCATGAGACTTTTCTGCTGCTAAAATTAATTTCATTGTATCAATCCCATCCTCTAAAGGAGCTAGGGTATTTTTTTTATTTTTACAACAATCTATAAAATGTTTGAGTTCATCAATGTAAGTTAAATTTAAATCAGTAGGAAATTTATTAAAGACTTTCAAAACTTTATCTTTTGGATCAAATAATGTTACTTCATTTTTATAAAAATCCCATTTTATATTACCTTTTTCACCTTTAATTTCTAAAAATTTTTGATGTTGTCTTCCGAATATATCTGTATGTAAAGATGCAATAATTCCATTTTTTAACTCGACAATTAATTCCGAAATATCATCTGCATTCAATTCTAAATTGCTAATTTTACTATTGTACGCTTTTACGTTTTTAAATGCTCCAAAAAGATAATGCACTAAATCAAATATATGACTTTGATCTAATATTGAACCTCCACCCATTGATTTTTTGGCCATATAGAAACTCCTATAGTCTTCATAAGGGTGCCAATCTGGCAAATATTCGGAGAATTCACCTCTCACATAATAAATTTTTCCGATTGAATTATTTTCAATTAAGTTCCTAATCATTTTTACATGAGGAGTAAATCTAAAAATATATGCCATTAAAACTGTAAGATTATTTTCTTTAACATTTTTTTTTAAAATTTCTATGCCATCTAAATTTCTTGCCAGAGGCTTTTCAATCATCAAATGTATTTTTTTTGATGATAAAATATTACACTGTTCTATATGTAGAGATGTGGGTGAACAAATAATAGAAGCATCATAATATTTATCAACACCTAAAGCATTCTCTAAGCTGCTGTGAACATTTTTAATACCGTATTCTTTAACCTCTGCAATTCTATCATCTCTTGTTTCTACACAGGATATATCATCATGATTAAAGCCAATTGTTAATAAATTTCTTAAATGCCTTTTACCTATAGAGCCACAACCAACTATTAATATTTTCATAATGTAAACTTATCTAATGTTAAAATTTCATCTTTACTTATATTTTTTTTTATCTTTTTTCCAACAATAAAATCTAAAAATTTAGGCTCAATTCCTGTTCCGGGCCTTTTAATTGTAATATCTTTTTTTTTTACTAGACTCCCTTTTTTTAAATTTTTTTTCGCTACTAAACTTCTTCTTAAAGATAATTTTGTATCAATTTCTTCATCTACAATTTTTTTAACATGACTTCCTTTAATTTTTTTTATTTGTTTTAATTCTTCAATAAGATTTTTTAACTCAATGGGTTCAATTGAGGCCTTTTGATCAACTCCAGGTAATTCTCTTGAAAGAGTAAAATGTTTTTCGATCATATCTACCCCCATTGTGGTCGCAACTATTGCAGGTAAGGTTCCAAAGGTATGATCTGAGAAACCTATTGGACCATCAAATATTGATTGATAAGTCTTTAAAACATTAAGGTTTGAATTTTCAAACTTGCATGGATAATTTGAAGTGCATTGAAAAATACCTAAATTTAGTTTCTTATCTTCTAATATTTTATAACTTGTAATAACTTCATCTAAGGATGACATTCCAGTAGAAAGTAAAACATTCACATTAAATTTAGATACCTCTTTCAAAAAGGGGATATTAGTAAGATTACATGAACTAATCTTTATTGTCTTCACGCCAATTTTAATCAACTCTCTAAAACTATCAATTTCAAATGGTGTACTTAAAAAATCAATTTTAATTTTTTTACAAAAATTTCTTAACTTTATCATTTCTTTAATGGATATTTCACAATCTTTTATTATTTGTAGTTGAGATTTTGTTTTAAACTTAGTTTCATTCGTCTGATAGGGTGCCTTTTGAGCTAAACTTGAAATGTACTTATCAGCTTTTAAACTTTGAAATTTTACACAATCAGCACCACTATTTTTTGCAGCAATGATCATTTTTTTTGCTAAGTCAAAACTACCGTTATGATTTATTCCAATTTCAGCAATAAAATAAGGTGAATTTTTTTTACTTAAAATTTTTGTATAAACACTTTTATTCATATTTTAGATTAAATTTATTTTTTTTTAAATTTATCAATATAAAATTTTATTTAAATTATTATTATGTTTTAGTTTGTATTAATTCACTTTTTATATAGTTTTTCTTTCACTTTTAAATATAAAATTTTTTTAACTCATTTATAATTTAACTATAAAATTAAATAATTTTCTTAATCTAGAAGTACAAATCTGTATTTATCGATAATAATCTCTGGCTTAAACTCATCAATACACGTAGATCTAATAATTTTGCTGAGATTTTTTATTTTAATATCTTTTATATTTATTCTATATAGTTTTTCTAATTCTTTTAAATAAAAAATTTTTTTTGACCATTTATAATTTTTTTTTTTATTTCTATTTGTTAATAACTGTAAATTTAATTCTTTTGAAATTAAATAATTTAATACTTTTTTTATCTGATTGAATTGTAATTTCCTTGTTTCTGAAATTAATTTTTTTAGGGTGATCTTTTTTGAGATTTTAAATTTTATAAAATCAATTATTAAACCATTATCTATTTGATTATTTATCAAATGGGCGGTCACACCATATTCTTTGTCTGAATTAAGTATTGCCAAATTATAGCCTCCTACACCTCGATAGCGTGGGGGAGATGGATGGAAATTAACATTATATTTATTTGCAATTTTTAAAATTTTTTTTTTTAAAATTAATGGATTGCGATATGAAATAAGATAATCATAATTTTTTGTTTTCAGAAAATTAAATATATTTTTATGAGTAAAAGATTTATCAATATATAAATGTTCAAATTTAATTTGTTTTTTTTTTAGAAAAAATATAATTTTTTTAAAGTAATCATCATTTTTTCCAATTAAAACAAATTTTAACTTAGTTGATATAATCTTTCTCATACCACTCTATTGTTTTTTTCAAACCATAATCGAAATTATTTTTAAATTTTTTTAGTTTAAATGTTTTGGTCATCATTGGACATCTTCTAACAGTACTTCCAAGAAGTACTTTAGAGGGAGTGATTATAATTTTTTTTCTTATGATTTTTTCTATATGTTTTACTAACTTCTTGATTGTAATTTCTTTGTTTTGACCAATATTATAAATTTCAAATTTTTTTCCTTTATTATCTAAAGCTAGAATTTGATTCACAGCATCATCAACAAAACAAAAAGATCTTGTCTCATTTCCTGATCCTTGGATTTTAATTTTAATTACTTTTTTATTTAAGTTTTTTTTTTCAAATATTTTTTTTAATAATTGAGGTACTACATGCTCGTTACCCATATCTGGTCCAAAAATATTATGAGGCCTGAAAATTTTTAAATTTAAATTATTTTTTTTTGAAAAGTGATATGAATAAAACTCAGAATAAATTTTGCCCAAGCCATAGCTGTATCTTGGATTCATAATGTTGGGGACTATTAATCTTTCGTGGGTATCTGTCGGAATTTTTATTGGAGTTTGATATACTTCTGAGGATGAGGCTAACAATATATTTTTTATTTTTTTTATTTTTGCAAACTTTAGAATGTTCAAAATTCCACCAGTTGCAACGTCTAAGATCTCTATTGGTTTTTTATAAAATGTTCCAGTTCCATTTATATATGCAAGATGATAGATTGTAGAAATTTTTAAATTTTTTATCTTTAATAAATCGTTAAATTTACAAATATTTCCTTTAATATATAGAATATTTTTTAAAGACCTCACTTTTTTCACAGAACCTCTTGAGTCATTGTCAAAAATTATAACTTTATTTTGAATGGCTAATTTTTTAACTAATGCTCTACCTAAAAACCCAGTTCCACCAGTTACTAATACAGTTTTATTCATAATTATTATTTAAATAAATTAAATTAATCTTAATTTTTTATTAACTAAGTTTAATTGTTTTTTTACATTTTTTAAATTTAGATTCCTTAACTCAAGAGTACAAAACTCAGCATCAGTCTTTATATATTTCCAAAACCAACTTTTGTTTGAGATATTTTTATTTTCATCAGCTAAACCATTATTATCACTTAAATGATATGCTTTAATATATTTATTAAGCTTTAATAAATATTCTTCTGGCTTAAAATTTAATGTATTCGCTGAAACTTTTAGGTGAGCAACATCAACTAATAAACCAACTCTGTTTCTACATCCAATCATAATTTTTTTTGCATCCATATAATGCGACATTAAAAAAGGATTTTTATCAAACCTAGAAAGATTTTTTTTTGTAACAACATTGTTTTCTATTAGTAGTTTAACGTTATTTTTTTTAGCATAATTTGCTAAGTTATTTAGTCTTTTAACAAAAAGATCTAAACTTTTTTTATGATCATTTGTTATATTTTTTGATAAAGATTTTCCAAAATCCTTAACACTTGGGTCAACTAAAAAACCGGCATGAAATGTAAAATATTTTGCTCTTATCTCTTTTGTAAATTTAATTGAATTTTTTAAATGTTTAATTGTTTTCTGGTAAATTTTTGGATTAGAAGATGCTAAATTAATTATAAATGGTTTTTTTGGTACTGGGAAATAATTGTGTATTTGTGGATTTAATTTAAGTTTTTTAATTTTTTTTAATATATCTTTTTCATAATTACCTGAGGAAAATTCAATAAATGTAATTTTATTTTTAATTAATTCTCTAGTAAATTTAAGAGTAGGTTTGTCTTTAACAAGACCAGTAGAAACATAAACTTTCATAGAATGTCTAATTATATTCTTTATTTTTATAAATCAAATAAAAGATGTAACAAACAATATGAAAATTATAAATTTTGTTTCATTGAACCGCTAATTAAATCAATAGTTTGATTTTAAATAAAGTAAATATTTACTCAAAATTCAATGATTTTACTAGATTATATAAGGTATTTACCATAAGAGATTACAAATTTATATTCCGTGATATAAAATTTATACTCAAAAATATAATGCTTAACATTTATTTATAATGAAAAATTTACCAGAAAAAATTAAAAATTTACAAAAAATTAAAAGTAAATTTTCTGTTCCAAAATTTATTTATATTAAAAAATCAGATTTTTATAAAAATAAAATTATAATTTTAAAAAAAATAAATAAATTCTTTTCTGGTAATGTAATAATAAGATCCGCATCATTTCAGGAAGATAATATAATAAGTAACGCTGGTAAATTTTTATCGATACCCAATATACATTCAAGGAAAAATCATGATTTAGAAATATCAATAAAAAAAGTTTTTAAAAGTTACAAAGTCAATCCAAAAAAAACAGATCAATATTTGTTTGTCCAAGAATACATAAATAATGCTGATAAAGTAGGTGTAATTTTTTCCGCGGATCCTAAAAACTCTGCACCATTTAGAACAATCAACTTTACAAATTCAAATGATACATCTCTCATAACATCTGGAAAATCTAACGGAAAAATAATTTATTATTTCAAAAATGCCAAAAAAATTATAAATAAAAACAAACTAAAAGATATTGAAAAAATTATTTTAGATCTCGAGAATATATTTCCAAACCAATTTTTGGATATTGAGTTTTTAATAGTTAAGAAAAAGATTAAAATTCTTCAGGTAAGAAGATTATTTACAGATAAAGTTCAACATATAAATTACTCCAAATATCTAACAGATCTTGAAAAAAAAATTTTTAAGATGACAAACGAAACTTCCCAAATGATTGGAAAAGAAAGGTATTTTTCTACTATGACCGATTGGAATCCAGCCGAAATAATTGGATTAAAACCTAGAACACTAGCCTTAACGATGTACAAAAGTTTAATTACAGACTCAATTTGGTCAGAAAGTAGAAAAGAGCTTGGATATAAAGATGTGAAAAAAATGCCCCTTTTATATTCCTTTTTAGGCACACCTTATATTGATCTTAGGACTGATATTAACTCATTTTTACTAAATAATTTTTCAGAAAATTTACAAAGAAAATTAATGAAACATTATTTTAAAAAATTTAAAAAAAGACCATATTTCTTTTATGACAAAATTGAGAGTAAATTAGTAATAAACTGCATATCTCTTAATGTTAATAAATATAAAAAATTACTAAGTAAATCTAACTTAAGTAAAAAAGAAATTGAAGCTGTTATAAATGATTACAAAAAACTTACAGAGAACATTATTTTAAAATTAGATTTTAATATTAAAAAATACAAATATGGTGAAAAACTTTTTTTAGAAATTAAAAATTCAAAAAATTCAACTATAAATAAAATTTTTTTATTACATAATTTGTGTAAAAATTACGGAACATTACCATTTGCAAATATAGCAAGAATGGCCTTTATAAGTGTTGAGTTTTTAAACTCTATGGTTGAAATGAACATCATTAATGATGAAGATAAAAAAATATTTTTAGAAAATATTCACTCAATATCATCAGAAATGAAAATCTTACTAAAAAAAGATAAAAAATCTTTTTTAAATAAATTTGGGCATTTAAGACCAAATACTTATGAAATTTCAAATAAAAACTATAGAGAAAATTATTCGATTTATTTTAAAAACATAAGTAAAATTAAACCAAACTATAAAAAATTTAGATTTTCTAAAAAGCAGATTAATCAAATAAACAAAAAACTAAATAAAGAAAAATTTAAAAAAATTAACGCTTTAATACTTATAAATTTCATAAAAAAATCAATTACAGAAAGAGAAGCCTCAAAATTATTTTTTTCTAAAATTATTGATGAAATATTTTCACAATTAAAAATATTATCAAAAAGAGTTTTGTTAGACGATAGTCTTATAAAACATTTAAATATTAATAAAATTCTTGAATTTTATGAAAGATTTTCTCATGAAGATTTAAATATTGAACTTAAAAATGATGCATTGAAAAATAAAAAACTATATTCTCATAACCAAAATTTTAATTTACCAAACATAATAACTAAACAAGAAGATATTTATTTTTTTGAAGAAAACCAAGCCTCTCCCTCCTTTGTAACTAATAAGGAAATTATTTCAAAATTTATTCATGTAAATAATTTTTCAAATAAAATGGATCTAAGTGATAAAATTATTTGTATAGAAAATGCAGACCCTGGTTATGATTTTGTTTTTAGCCATAAAATTAATGGTTTGATTACTGCTTTTGGTGGACCTAACTCTCACATGAGTATAAGATGTAATGAGTTTGGTATTCCTGCAGCAATAGGAATTGGTGATAAGAAATTCCAGCAACTACTAAATAATGATACATTATTTTTAGATTGTAAAAAAAAAGTAATTACAGCTTTATGAAAATAATCTTTAGAATAATTTTGAAATTTTAAAAAAAATATTTATTTTTAATAAATAAAAATTATGATTTTAATTATCTTAGCCTCAGGAAGAGGAAGCAGACTGGGTAAAGTTACAAATACTAAACCAAAGTGTTTAATAAATATTTACAAAAATAAAACTTTAATTGATTATCTATCTGAAAAATTTGAATTATTTTCCAAAGTTATTGTTGTTACAGGGTATAAATCAAAAATTTTAAAGAAAAAGTTAACTTCAAAAAAAATAATTTTTGTTGAAAATAAAAAATATCAAAATACCAATATGGTTGAGTCTCTTATGCTTTGTAAAACTCTAATAAATAATGATTTAATAATCAGTTATGCAGATATTTTTTATGATGATAATATTTTAAGAAAACTTAATAAATTAAAAGGTAATTTTTTACCATTAAATAAAAATTGGCTTAACTCCTGGAAGAAAAGATATGGATCATTAGTTGAAATCAAAAATGATGCTGAAGATTTAGTTACAAAAAATAAAAAAATAATTTCTTTAAGTGGAAAAATAAAAAATAAATTACCTAAGTATCAATATATGGGTATTGTTAAATTAACAAAGCAAAGTTTTATTAAATTATATAATTACTATAAAGCTTTAAAAAATTCTAATGTTAGTATGACTGAATTTCTAAATTTAGCAATTAAAAATAAAAAAATAATATTAAAATATAAAGCATTTAATAATTTTTGGTATGAGGTTGACAACAAAAAAGATCTTGAATTATTAAAAAAGGAAATAAAAAACTTAATTTAATTTTTTTGAAATAACCAACAATTGTTAAAATATTTTGCTTTAATTTTTTTTTTGGAAATTCTTTATCTATCCAATTAATGAAATCTTTAAAATTTTTTTCTCCAATTTTATTTCTAAACTCATTTGAACTCTCCCAAGCAGTTATATACCTTTTTTTTGAAAAGAATTCGTAATGAACGAATTGAAGATTTATAGGACCATTTAATTTTGAAATTTTTGAAAATTTATAAACTTTGGACTTCACATATTTTGAACTACCACTAGAAACTCTTTTCTTAAATTTTTTATTTAATTTAATGATTTTATTTTCTACTCTTTTAAGAAAATTATTTTCACTTATGTCTCTAGAATTATAAGTAATAAAAAAGTATCCCTTATCTTTTAAATGGAAATTTATTGTTTTAGAAATCTTTTTATCATCTAACCAATGAAAACAAGAGGCAGCTGTAATTAAATCAAATTTATTTTTTAATCTTATTTTTTCACCTGAAGTATTTTTATAGCTAATATTTCTTGATTTATAGGCATTTTTTATCATCTCACTGCTTGGCTCAACCCCTATAATTTTTTTTGAAAATTTTGATAACTCTTTTGTGAAAATACCAGTCCCACTTCCTAAGTCTAAAGAATTAGGTTTTTTTTTAAAAATTTTTCTAAAAAAAATTCCAATATCTTTAGAATAGCCTGGTCTACTTTTTTTATATGCATCAGCTAATTTATTAAAATCGCCAAGTTTTATTTTCATTTTTATTTAATTTATTATTATCTAAGTAGTTATATTATTTTATTTTATTTGAACATTTCTTTTAAAGGAATTTACAAATAATTCACAATTTATTTTTGGTTGCTTAATAGACTTACCCACAACATTTCGTTGTTTTTTTAATTTAGCATTAACTTTATTCTGTGAAGAAGAAATTACATTAATTACTCTAATTTTCATTTTTTTTGCTTTTTTATAGATTTTAGGATCTAGATAAACGCTCGATATAATTGGAAAATACCCATTTTTAATAACAAGCTCTGCTAAACCTAAAACTCTTTTATTTTGTTTGATTCTGTCAGATAACTTATAGCCAAGATCAAAACTAATTAATGATCTAAAATTATCTCCATCAATTAAAAAACTCTTCTTTTTTTTTTTTATTATCTTTTTTGATAAATAGGTCTTTCCTGAACCAGATAAACCAAATAACCAAATTCCTTTATCCATACTTATCTATTAACATATTATAGTTATTAGAATACAATAAAATTATTATAAATCTACTTCAATAAAAAATGTTATTGAGTTTATTATATTTTAAATCATTATAATTTTATCCATCATTTGACTAAAACATTTAGATATTGATATAAAAAATATTAGATATATGTTTTTAATAATTTATGAATGAGAGAAAAATTTTTAGTAACATTATAAACAATGATGTAGAAATTAAATATTTGAAAAATGGATGGATAAAAATTCCAAAGCTTCTATCAAAAAAACAAGTAAATAATTTAAAAAAAAAAATTTCTAATTTTTTGAAAAAAAACAATAAAAATTACGATAAAAGAAACGTTAATTTTATATTAAATAAAAAAAAAGAAAAAGTTATTCACTCCTTTCATAAACTTGCAGACTCAAAAGTAATTAAGAAATTTGCCACTAAAAAAAATTTTTTTAATATTGCAGAAAAATTAATTGGTGAAGAGTCTAAATTTAGAAAATGTGAGTTATTCGCTAAACCATCTAAAATTGGTATTAAGTCTCCGCCCCACCAAGATAACTTTTATTGGTGTTTAAAAAATGGTAAAAGTCTTACTTTTTGGATAGCTCTTGAAAAAAGTGATAAAAAAAATGGAGCTATGTATTATTTTAATGGCTCCCACAAAATTGGTTTAGTCAATCATGTTGCATCAAACATAAAAGGTAGTTCTCAAACTGTTAAAGATGTAAAAATTTACAGTAAATATAATAAAATAACACCATCTCTAAATGCTGGGGATGCTCTTGTCCATGACTCCCATATTATTCACGGGAGTACAAAAAATAATAGCAAAAAAAATAGAATGGGATTAACAATTCAATTTCAATCAAAAAAATGTAAGATTGATAATAAAAGACAAAAAATTTATTTAAAATCACTAAATCAACAAATAAAAAAAAGGTCTGATGCCAGGATTTGAGATAATAGGAAAAGAAGAAAAGTTAGAATTAAATTCAATTTTCAAAAATGGTTCTGTTTTATTCAGACATGGATTTGAAGCTAGAAGGAATGGCACTTACAAGGTGAGACAATTTGAAAATGATTTTAAAAATAAATTTAAATCAAAATATTCCCTTGCTGTTTCATCAGGTACCTCAGCTTTAAGAGTTGCATTAGCAACTTTAGATTTAAAAAAAAACGATGAAGTTATTACACAAGCTTTTACATTTGTTGCAACTGTTGAGGCAATAGTTGAGGCTCGTGCCAAACCTATTATTACTGAAATAGATGAGACTCTTAATATGGACCCAAATGATTTATTAAAAAAAATTACAAAAAAAACTAAAGCAGTTATTGCAGTTCATATGCTTGGAGTTCCAGCTAATTTGGACAAAATAACAAAGATATGTAAAGAAAAAAAAATATGCCTTATAGAGGATACGGCCTGGGGTTGTGGAGGAAAATTTAAAAACAAATTTTTAGGAACCTGGGGTCAGATAGGCACTTTTAGTTTTGATTTTGCAAAAAATATAACTACAGGTGAAGGTGGAATGATATTATTCAAAAATAAAAAAGATTATAAAAAAGCTATTGCATGGCATGACCACGGTCATGAAAATAACCCTAAAAAGCAAAGATGGGAGGATACTCGGAAATCCTCAGGCTTTAATTTTAGAATGACAGAACTTCAAGGTGCTGTTGGAATTGCCCAACTTAAAAAACTGAACATCATTATAAAAAAGCATCGAAATAACAAAAGTGATATATGGAGGCTTATTTCAAAAAACAAAGCAATTATTCAAAGAAAAATTCCCAAAGGAAGCTATGAAACCGCAGATGCATTAATAATAAAACTTGAAAATAAAAATCTTGCATTAAAATTAAGAAAAGAATTATTAAAATTTAATATAAGTACAAAAATTTTACCTGAGGCTTATACCTGGCATTTTGCATCTACATGGTCTCATATAAAAGAGCTTAAAAAGCAATATAAAAACCTTGAAAATAATTTTTCAAAATCAAAAAAAATTATTGAAAAATGTGTTTCAATTCCAATTTTTTTTAACATGAAACATGATTTTTCAAATAAAATCCATATCGCCGTTAAGAATACGCTTAAATAAAATGCTTCCTAAAATTACAATTATTGTTCCTGCTTATAACCAAGAAAAATATATTGGAAGATGTATAAGGTCTTTATTATCACAGAGTTTAAGCAAAAATAAATTTGAAATAATTGTCATTAATGATGGTAGCAAGGATAAAACGGAACAAGCTTTAAAATTATTCAAAGATGAAATATTAATTATTAAAAATAAAAAAAATTTGGGATTACCTAAATCATTAAACTTGGGTATTAAACAAGCTAGAGGTCATTTTATAATTAGAGTTGACTCTGATGATTATGTTAATAGAGATTTTCTTTCAATAGTTTTAAAATTTGCGAATTTAAACCCAGATACAGACGCATTTGCTTGTGATTATTATTTAGTAGATGATAATGAAAAAATAATCAAAAGAGTAAATTGTTTGAAAAAACCAATAGCTTGCGGAATTCTTTTTAAAACTCACCATCTGATTGATATTGGTCTTTATGACGAAAATTTTTTAATTAATGAAGAAAAAGATTTGAGGATAAGATTTAAAAATAAATATTCAATAGATAGAATTTCATTACCTTTATATAGATACAGACAACATGAAAATAGTCTTACTAAAAATAAAATTAAAAAGAAAAATTTTGATTTAAGACTAAAAAAAAAATATGAAAAGAATTAATCTTATAAAAAAATTTTTAAATAAAATAAATTCTAAACCTTATATTATTGCAGAAGTTGGAGTAAATCATGAAGGATCTATTAAAACTGCTAAAAAAATGATCTTAATGGCAAAGAAAGGTGGAGCAGACGCTGTAAAATTTCAAACTTATAAAGCTGAACTCTTGGCCTCTAAAAATTCACCAGCTTACTGGGACACCAATAAAGAAAAAACTAAAAATCAATTTCAGCTATTTAAAAAATATGACAAATTTAATGTAAATGACTATAGAGAATTGTATAAATTTTGTAAAAAGAAAGAAATAGATTTCCTATCAACACCATTTGACGAGAAAGCAGTCGATTTTTTAAGTCCAATGGTGCCTTACTTTAAAATTGCATCTGCAGACATTACAAACTATCCGTTATTAAAAAAAATAGGTAAAAAGAAAAAGATTACCTTTTTGTCCACTGGAGCTTCAAATTATAATGAAATTGAGAAAGCTTTATCAGTTTTGAAAAGTAATGGATCACCGTTGACTGTTATACTTCATTGTATATTGAGCTATCCTACCAAAGAAAGTCTTGCTAACCTTAAAATGATTTCACATATAAAATCTAAATTTAAAAATCATATTATAGGTTACTCAGATCACACATTGCCAAATAAACAAATGGATACTCTTACAACTGCCTATTTGTTAGGAGCCAAAGTTTTAGAAAAACATTTTACTTTAGATAAAACAAAAAAAGGTAATGATCATTATCACTCTATGGATTATTATGATTTATTAAAATTTACTAAAAAATTAAAATTTATAAAAACTATTATTGGAAATTCTAAAATTAAAAAACCTATAATTGAAGAAAAAAAATCAAGAAGACATGCTAGACGTAGCATTGTTGTTAAAAAATATATTAAAAAAGGCGAAAAAATTACCTCGAAAAACATAATTTCGAAACGTCCAGGAACTGGAATTACACCAATGAATTGGTCCAAAATTATAGGAAAAAGAGCAACTAAAAATTTATACGAAGACAAAATTATTAAAAATTCTGATTTAAAAAATTAAAACTTAAAACTTAATGAAAAAGAAAGTCTTGCTGTTAATTCAAGTTAGAATGGGTTCAAAGAGACTTCCAAAAAAATCAATGTTAGATTTAGCTGGTAAACCAATGATCTATAGAATAATTGAAAGATTAAAAAAATGTAAATTACCTGATGAGATAGTTTTAATTACTTCAAAAAAAAAGGAAAACAGTATCTTTAAAAACATATCAAAAAAACTTAAAATTAAAATTTTTTTTGGTTCTGAGAATAATTTAGTTGAAAGACACCTCCAAGCAGCCAAAAAATTTAATGGGGATATTTTAGTAAGAGTGCCTGGTGACAATTGTTTATCAGAACCTAAAGAAATTGATAAAATTATTAAATATCACATCAGTAAAAAAGAAAGGTCATTTACGTCTAATTTAACAAATATATTCAAGTCTGGATATCCTGATGGGCTTGGGGCTGAAGTATTTGACTATGATACTTTAAAAACAATATCGAAAAATAAAATTAATAAAGTTAAAAAAGAACATTTAAGTCTGAACTTTTTTGATTATAAAAAACAAAAAATTATAAATAAAAATTTTTGCAAAGTTAATACTCTCACTTGTCCAAAATCTTTTTCATTTCCTAAACTTAGATTTGATGTAAATTATTATAAAGATTATATTTTTATAAAAAAAATATATGAAAATTTATATATAAAAAATAAACTTTTTAATATTAAGGATACAATTAATTTTCTTAAGAAAGAAAATTTAATATGAAAATAACTTTAATAGGCTCATCTCCTGCAATGTTATTACAAGCCTTATTGCTCTCAAAAAAATTTAGAAACATTGAAATACACGAGAGAAATAAAAAACTTGGTGGATCCTGGAAGACTTCAAACTTTTACAATTTGAAATCAATTGAAACAGGCACACACATTTTAGCTCCATGGAAAAACAAAGTTACCTATGATGAGTCATTAAAAATTTTAAAAACTAAACTAGGTTTAAAGCTTTTTTTGGTAAAGCCTGCTCCTGAAAGAATAATTAATAAAAACATAAAAAAGACAGAACTGAAGAAAATTAGATATTATTATGTGAAAGGTGGGGCAAAAAAAATATTAGAAAATATTTGCTATTTGATTAAAAAAAAAAATATTAAAATCAATTATAATTCAAATATAAAAAAAATTGTATTTGGAGAAAAAAAAAAATTAATTTCATCAAAATATACTTTTTTAGCAGATCAAATTTATTTACCATATTATTGTGATTTTAATAAAAATTTTTTAAAAAAAAATTATTTAACAAGTAAGAAAAAATTATCTATACATATTGTGATAGAATTCATAAATTTTAAAAAATTTCCTAGAAATTTCTCGTATTTACAATGCTCTAATTTTTCTAAATGGATAGATAGAGCATCTATATTATCTGGGGATATATTATTGAAAAATAAAAAATTATTTTGCTTAAGGCTATCTAATGAGAGTAAAAATTTGTACAAAAGAAACTCAAAGACACTTGCAAAAAATATTTCAAAAGATTTATTTAGTTATCTTAATTATAGTAAATATCAAAATAAATTTAATTTCAGATATAAATATTTTGAATATGAGACTTCTTATAGAGATAAGGGTGATAAAGAAAAATTTAAAAAATTTGTGTTAAATAAAAATTTAAAAATAGTAGACACTAGTGAGTTGATGAAATATATAGGCAAAAACTTAAGAAATCTTAAAAAACTAGATAATTATGTCAAAAAAAAATCAAGATAAAATTTTTTTTCAAACAGAAGGAGATAAATTTTTTGAGAGAAATGGTCCAAAAATTAACCAATCAATTCTAAAAACTATAAAATTTTTAAAGCCAAAAAAAAATTCAAATATTTTAGAAATTGGTTGTGGGTGTGGCTCAACATTGAAAAAAATAAACAAACTTTTTAAATCAAACGTGTTTGGTATTGATACGTCAAAAAAAGCAATTGATTTTGCAATAAATAAAAATGGTTTAAATAATATGTTTCATGATACTTTTTTATCTTTTAAATCAAAGAAAAAATTTGACATTATTGTATCTGGTGGTTTTTTATATGTAACTCCAGATAATTTGCTAAGAAAAACAATTAAAAAAATGTTTTCTTTTATGAGGAAAGACTCCTATTTAATTATATGGGATTATGATACTCCAATAAATTACAATAATAAGTGGAAATATCACAAGGGACTTAAGTCATATAAAAGAGATTTATTAAAAGAAATAAACAAAATTGACAAAAAATTATACTTAGTTTCAAAACAATTAAGAGTAAAAGGTGGATTAAAATTAGATTTTTATGATGATAAAATTAATTTAGATAATATTTTTGCAGTAATGATATTTAAGAAAATAATTTAGTTTATTAATTTGAACTTTTAAGTAATCTTTTTAATTTTGAAATAGAAAATAAACTCATAATTCTTAATCTTTTTCTATCTTTATCTAAGGTTTTTTTAATTCCTTCATGAATTTCTGTTTTGGGAAGCCAATTTAATTCTCTTTTAATCTTTGAAATATTTGCTATCGAAACCTCAATATCATTATCTCTTTTGTTTAGCTTTTGACTTTTTTTATAAAATAGTTTTTTTTTGAGTTCATTTATACTTATTGATTTTCCTGAGCCCAAATTATATATTTTATTTTTTAATTTTTTATTTTTTAAGATATTTAATACTGCTACACACAGATCATCAATATACAAAAAATCTCTTCTTTGCTTACCACTTCCAAAAATTGTAATTATTTTTTTTTGCAATTTTTGAGCTAAAAATGTTGAAATAACTGCATTTGATTTAGGTCCATAGATATTAAAAAACCTCAAAATAATAAAATTTAAATTATTTATTTTTGAATATGTTTCTATCATTTTTTCACCAATAAATTTTGAATAGGCATAATAATGACCGGGTTCTAAAGGACTACGCTCATTAACTGGATTATTATTATTTTTATTACCATACAAGGATGCGGAGGAAGCAAAAATAAATTTTTTTATTTTTTTTACACTACAAAAATTTAAAACTTGCTGAAGTCCCTCTAAATTATCCTGAAAATATTTTTTTTCATCTTCTTTACTAATTAAAATATCAGCACTAGCCGCAAGATGTATAACTGCGTATATATTATTTAAATTTTTAATTTGATTTATATTCCTAATATCTAATTTATATAATTTGGATTTTTTATTTGGTTTGGTTATTTTATTATTTGAAAAATTATCAACAATATAAATTTTGTATCCATTATTTGTTAGAAAATCTGTTAAATTTGAACCAATAAATCCACATCCACCAGTAATAATTATTTTTTTCATATAGGGTCTTACAAAATTTTAATCTTATTTTATATACAGTTTTTCAAAAAAAATTTTTAATTATTTAGATGTTAGCTTTTTATGCTAATCTTTAAAAATAATGAAGCAAAAAATTATTATACTTGATTATGGTTCAGGTAACGTAAAATCAGTTGCAAATAGTTTAGATTATTTAAATATAAATTTTTCAATTAGCAATGATGA
>MDTG01231866.1_pt1 | contig 36601 bp, 42 predicted proteins | sample 811421 | NCBI WGS metagenome assembly MDTG01 (sample SAMN05326645, study PRJNA326480) | marine metagenome | isolation source: seawater | place: Pacific Ocean: South East | collected 2011
AAGCTGTTTATGAAATAACAGGTGAGAATATAAATATTTTTGGAGCAGGCAGAACAGATGCAGGTGTTCACGCTTTAGCCCAAGTCGCTCACTTTGAGTTATTAAAAGAATTTAAAATTGATAATATAAGAGACGGCATTAATCAAATATTAAGACCTAATCCAATCGCACTATTAAATGTTGTACAAATTGACCAAAACTTTCATGCTCGATTTTCCGCAAAAAAAAGAACCTATGAATATAGAATAATTAACAGACGCTCTCCTCTAACTTTACAAAAAAATAAAGCATGGATTGTATTTAAAAAATTAGATATTGAAAAAATGGAATTTGAGTCTAGTTTTTTTATTGGCAAACATGATTTAGAGTCTTTTAGATCAGTTGATTGTCAATCTAAAACCACTATCAAAACAATCGACAAAATTAAATTTGAAAAAAATAATGATTATTTGTCTATATTTTTTACAGCTAAATCATTTTTACATTCTCAAGTAAGAATTATGGTGGGAACTTTGGTTGATATTGGTAAAGGCAAAATTACGAAATCTATAGATGAGATTATAAAAAATAAAGATAGGTCTAAAGCAGGAATGACTGCACCTGCTTGTGGTTTGTACTTAAAAAAAATTGAATATTGACCAATTATAATTTTATTAATTTAAATAATATACTTGTATTTATTTTTTTAATTCAGACAATTTTTTCTTAATAAGTGAAATCCCATTCTCTTTTTTATAAGAATATGATTCATCAAAAGCAGTTTGCTGCCACCCACTAAGTCTATTTCTAATTGTTTCCAAATTATTTAATTTCCATTCATTAGTGGTATTTTCGTTTGCCCACATTTTTTTATCTTCTGTGGATCTGCCACATCCATAACAAAAACTAGTTAAAGGATCTGTTTTACACACTGTTATACATGGTGAAATAATGCTTTTAGTATCCATAAATTTTTTTAATAGTTTTTCTATTAGTATATTGAGTTATAATAATTGTAAATATAGTATAAATATATGAAATTATTTAATTATACAAATATTGATGATGCTTATAATAGAATCAAAGATTTAGTTCTTAAAACCCCCTTAATATCTAATGAAAATATAAACAATTTAACTGGTGCTAAAGTTTTCTTTAAGTTTGAAAATTTACAATGGACTGGTTCTTTTAAATTAAGAGGCGCAAGTAATAAGATTTCTCTATTAAATAAAGAACAAAAAAATATAGGTGTAGTTGCTTTTTCATCAGGTAATCATGCCCAAGCTGTTTCTTATGCATCAAGATTAAATAACATTAGTGCAACAATAGTAATGCCAGCAAATGCTCCTTTTATAAAAAAAAATAATACAAAAAAATATGGAGCTAAAGTAATTTTATATGATCCTCAAAAAGAAGTTAGAGAAGAAATAGCAAATAACATTGCAAAAAAAGAAGGAAAAATACTTATAAAACCTTATGATGATGAAGATATTATTGCTGGTCAAGGTACTGCCGGAAAAGAAATAGCAGATGAATTAATAAAAATTGATATTATTCCAGATATTTATTTGTGTTGTTGTGGGGGAGGCGGATTAATTGCAGGCACTTCAACTTATTTAAAACATAAGTTTCCTAATATTAAAAGTTATTCAGTGGAGCCTGAAAAGTTTAATGACACACAAATATCTTTAGAAAAAGATAAAATATCTTCTTTAATAAAAGAGGAACATTCAATTTGTGATGCTTTACTTGCAAAAAAACCTGGTAGCATTACTTTCCCTATTAATAAAAGAACATTGAATGGTGGTTTAACTGTTTCAGATATTGAAGTAAAAAAAACAATTATTAAATTAGCGGAAAACCTAAAAATAATTACTGAACCTGGTGGTGCAGTAGCAGCTGCTGCTTTACTAAATAATAAAATTGAAATTAAAAATAAAATTATAGTTGTAATGATTTCTGGAGGAAATATTGATAATAAAATTTTTGATGAAATTTTGAATGAAAAATGAAACAAATTGATAAATTCCAAAAATATCTGATTAAAAATAAAATTGATATTTTTATAATTAATCGTACTGATGAATTTTTAAACGAATATATTGCTTCATATGCTGAAAGATTGAATTGGATTAGTAATTTTTCTGGTTCAGCTGGTAGAGCAATAATTTTTCAAAGTAAAGCTTTCTTGTTTGTAGATGGAAGATATACTTTACAAGCTAGTAAAGAGGTAAATAAAAAAAGTTTTAAGATATTACATCTAGGTGATTATTGGAGTTTTTTAAAAACAAAACTTAACAAAAAAAAATATATAGCAATAGATCCAAAGCATCACTCTATTAATGAAGTAGAAAATTTAAAAAAAATTTTAATCAAAAAAAAACACAATCTACTTTTTTTAAATAAAAATCCAATAGATATTTGTTGGGAGAATCAGCCACTTTATCCAAAGAAAATGATGTTTAATCAGGACAAAAAATATGCAGGCAAGTCTACAAAAAACAAAATTATAAATATTCAAAATATTTTACTAAAAAAACATATAGACTTTCATATATTGACGTCACTTGATTCTATAGCCTGGCTATTAAATATTCGTGGCAAAGATATTAAATATACTCCATTGGCATTATGTTATTTAATTATTCCTTGCAAAGGAAAAGTAGCACTATTTGCAGATCCTAAAAAAGTTACAATCATAAAAAATAAATTAATAAACATTTCTAATTTTTATCCATTTACAGGTATCGAAAAGTACATTGCTAAACTAAATAAAAAAAAGATTATGGGCATGGATAAAAATGAAACTTCTCATTATTTTAAAGATATTTGTTTTAAATATTCTCTTAAAGTTAAATATTTTGATAATCCTTGTTTATTTTTAAAAGCTCAAAAAAATAAAATAGAAATTTCAGGAGCTAAAAATGCAAATTTAAGAGACGGCGTAAGCATAACAAAATTTTTATTTTGGTTAAAAACTAGAATGATTATTTCAAAAACTAATGAAATTAAAGCGGCAAATTATCTTTCTAAATTAAGAAAAAAAAATAAATTATTCTATTCTTTATCATTTGAAACAATATCAGCTATTAATGATCATGCAGCAATTCCTCACTATAGGGTTAATAAAAAATCAAATAAAAATTTTAAAAAAAATTGTATTTATTTATGTGACTCTGGTGGTCAATATTTTGATGGAACAACTGACATTACAAGAACTATAATTGTTGGTAAAGCTACAAAGGAACAAAAAGATAGATTTACAAGAGTATTAAAAGGTCATATTGCTTTAGCGACAGCAGAGTTTTCTTTTAAAAAAAATAGTTCAAGTTTAGATTATTTAGCAAGAAAAAGTTTAAATGAAATCGAATGTGATTATGATCATGGAACCGGACATGGAATTGGTAGTTTTTTAAGCGTTCATGAAGGGCCTCAAAGAATAGCAAAATTAACAAATAATAAAAATAATATTTTGCCTGGAATGATAGTTTCAAATGAACCTGGTTATTATAAAAAAAATGAGTATGGCATTAGAATTGAAAATTTATTAATTTGTATGATTAAAAATAATAAAACTTTGTACTTTGAAAATATATCTTGGGCACCAATAGATATAGATTTAATAGAAAAATCTTTACTTAGCTCTAAAGAAAAAGAATGGTTAAATCATTATCATAAATTAGTAAGAAAAAAAATGAACTCATATTTAAGTTCTGATGAAAAAAAATGGCTTTATTCAGTTACTGAACCTATATAAAAAACAATATTTATTTAATAATTTGAGTGTAACTTCTATTTTTTTAGATATAATTTAAATATTAATGATTTTAATTTTAACCCAGTGTTTTCCTAGTCGTATAGGTGGTATTGAAAGTTTGATAAGCAATTTAGCTGTAGGTTTGAGTAAAAATGAAAATACCATTGTATTTGCTGATCGTCATAATTTTTATCATGATAATATTTTTGATCAAAAACATAAAGAAAGTTTTTTAGTAAGACGTACTGGAGGAATAAAATTTTTTAGAAGACGTAAGAAAATAAAAGAAATGAAGTTATTAATTATGTCTAAGCAAGTAAAATTAGTTATTGCAGATAGTTGGAAAAGTTTAGAATTAGCAATAGACTTCTTAAATTCAAATGACATCCCAGTTTTTTGTTTAGCTCACGGAAATGAGTTATTATCAAAAAAAATTAAAAAATTAAAAACTATAAAAGATATTTATAATAAATCGACAAAGGTAATAGCAAATTCATTATATACAAAAGATTTAATAAAAAAAATAATTTCACCCAATACTACTGTTGAATTTATTTATCCTGGAGCATTTGATTTGAGAAATTTAAATGCAACAAAAATGTCCATTTCAACTGGCTATCCTGTTATTTTAACTTTAGCACGCTTAGAAAAAAGAAAAGGTCATTCATTTGTAATAGAATCTGTCAAAAAATTATTACCTGATTTTCCACAAATTCAATACATTATAGCAGGAAAAGGTCCTGAAGAGCAAAATTTAAAAAAGATTGTTGAAAAAAATAAATTAAAAAATAACATAGTTTTTGTTGGTGAAGTTAATGATTTGCAAAAAAAGTATTTATTTGAAAACACAAATCTTATGGTAATGCCTACTTTAGATGAAATTGATAACAGATCAATAGAGGGATTTGGTATAGCTTATTTGGAGGCAGCTTTTTTTGAAATTCCATCTATTGCTTCTAATATTGGAGGTACTACTGAAGCAGTCTTGCATAATGAAACTGGAATAATTATTAATAGAATTGATGAATTAGAATCAGTATTAAGAGATTTATTAAATAATAAAGAAAAAATAATTCAATTAGGAGTGAGAGCAAAAAAAAGAGCTCTAAAAGAATTTCAATGGAATAATGTAATCAAAAAATATCTTTCATTGACCTCTTCTTTAAAAATAAATTTATAATGACAATTTTATTTTACACCACTTTTTCTGATAGAAGGATATGGAAAAAAGAAATAAAAAAATATTTTAAGAATGCTAAAATAATCTCAATAAATGATAAAAAATATTTTAAAGATGTTGAATATGCAATAATTTGGAATCTTCCAGATAAAATACTAAAACAACTTAAAAATTTAAAAATTATTTTTTCACAAGGAGCTGGTGTTGATCATATATTAAATCTTCCAAGCTATAATCAAACTCCAATTGTTAGATTGAAAGATCCTATTATGGGAGATAGAATGGCGAATCATGTTTTATCTCAAATTTTGAATTTTCAATTACATTTAACCACTTACTTTAACTTTCAAACAAAAAAAATATGGGTTGATGACTTAGAATTATTAACGCCATTACAGAATAAAAAAATTACGATTGGGATATTAGGCTGTGGTTTTCTTGGAACATATATTGCAAAAAGTTTAAAAAAATTAGACTATAAAGTCATTGGTTATAAAAAAAATAAAAATAATAGAAGTTACAATTTTCCAATTTATTTCAATAAGAAAATTAATGAATTTATAAAACTATCAAATATTATAGTTGTATTACTTCCGTCAACTAAAGATACTAAAAATTTTATTGATAAAAAGTTTTTTTCAAAAATGAAAAAAAATTCATTACTTATAAATGTTGGTCGAGGAGTAACATTAAATGAAAAAGATTTAATAAAGCATCTACAGTCAAATAAGAATTTTTTTGCTTCTTTAGATGTTTTTCATAAAGAACCTCTACCTTTAAATAGCAAATTATGGTCTCATCCTAATGTTATAATTACGCCCCATATTGCCAGTATTACTGTTATTGAGTCAGCTGTACAACAAATGTATTTGAGATATAAAAAATTTAAAAAAACAGGTAAAATTATCAGTGATGTTAATTTAAAAAATGGTTATTAATTTTTGTTAAAATAATTTTCTATAATACGTAAGTAAATTTTTTTTAAATTTTCAATATCAGATAAATAAACAAACTCATTCACTTTATGCAGGGAATGATTACGTATACCTAATTCAGCAACTTCACAATAATTCTTAATAAATCTTGCATCAGATGTTCCACCATCAGTTGCAAACTCAGGTTCACTATTTTTTCCCAAAATTTCAGAAATAGATTTTGTCATTAAGTTAGCAAGCTCTCCTTTTTTATTTAAAAAAGATTCAGCGGTGCATTCAATTTCAAAAGTACAACTTGCTCTTTTATTATCTTTAAAAATATTTGCTATATTATTTTGCATCCACTCTATTAAACTTTCTTTTGTATGTAAATTATTAAACCTTATATTAATTGTAGCTTTTGCAAATTCTGGAATTACATTTTGTGCATCATTTCCAATATCAATTGTTGCTATTTGAATAGATGATGGCAAAAAATTTTCATTACCTTCATCAAGAGGTTTTGAAATAATATAGTTTAATAATTTTGTAAGATGATGTGCAGCATTTTCAGCTCTTTCAGCACTTGCAGTATGGCCTTGAATTCCTTTAACTGTGATAAAAAATCCAATTGAACCCCTTCTCCCAATTTTAATTTTATCTCCAATAGTTTGATTTGATGTTGGTTCTCCAACCATACAATGATCAATATGTATATTTTTTTCTTTTATCCATTTCATCATTTTTGCTGTTCCATTTATGGCATGTTTTTCTTCATCTCCTGTAATTATAAATGATAGTTTACCATTAAAATCTTTTCCATTTTTTTTTATAAAATCATGAGTAGCTGAAATGAAACAAGCAATACTGCTTTTCATATCTTCAGAACCTCTGCCATATAATTTATCCTTATCAATAGTTGCAGAGAAAGGTGGATATTGCCATGACTTCTCATTTCCTGGTGGCACAACATCTGTATGACCTGCATAAGCAAAATGCTTACCTTGTGATCCAATAGTTGCAAAAAGATTATCTACGTCATAAGAATTGTTTCCTGAAAAAGGAAGCCTTGTACAACTAAAACCTAAATGATTTAAATGACTTTCAATAATATTTAAAGCCCCTTCATCTTTAGGTGTTATACTAGGACACTTAATTAGATTTTGAGTTAAGATTATTGGATCAAAATTAAGATTATTCATTAATCTCGTAATAAATCATTTATTGATGTTTTAGATCTTGTTTTTTCATCAACTTGTTTGATTATAACTGCACAATTTAATGAAGGCGCTTCTGGATTATTTTTATCTGGTAATGAGCCTGGTACTAAAACAGAATATGGTGGTATTTTACCATAAGTGATTTCTCCAGATTTTCTATCAACAATTTTTGTTGACTGACCTATGAACATGCCCATACTAATTACAGATCCTTCTCCTACTATTACTCCTTCAACAACTTCTGACATAGCTCCTAAAAAAACATTATTTTCAATTATGGTAGGTAAAGCTTGAGCTGGTTCTAAAACACCTCCAACTCCACTACCTGCCGATATATGACAGTTTTCACCAATTTGACAACAAGATCCTGCCCTTGAAAATGTGTCCATCATTGTTCCTGATCCAATGTAGGCACCAGTATTAATAAAACATGGCATCAAAACAACATTTTTACCTATATAAGAACCTTTTCTTACAGGTGAATTTGGAACCATCCTAAAGCCTGCTTTTTCAAAATCTTCTTTATTCCATCCTGCAGTTTTGCCTTTAAGTAGGTGAGCTTTGTCATACCAAGAACTATAAGGCCCAGATAAAGACTCCATTCCATTAATTCTAAAACTTAGCATTATAGCTTTTTTAATATATTGATGAGTTATCCATTTATTATTAATTTTTTCAGCAACACGAATTTTTCCTTTGTCTAAATCTTCAATAATTTTGTTTATAAAACTTTTTATTGATTCATCAGAATTTTGATTAATACCCTCTTTATTTTCCCATGCTTCATTAATAATTTTTTCTAAATCTGTCATATAATACCCTTATTTACTTTTTCTAAAAAAATTCTTAAGTCATTTGTCTCGTAATCAAGATATTTTTTTGATGCATTTATATCATCACTAAAGTTTTCATACCCTGCGTCAATCCAAATTGATGTAAATCCAACCTTTTTTGCTGGAACAAGATTTTTAGCAATATCATCAAACATCGCACAATTTTCAGGACTAAGATTAAATTTGCTAATAATCTTTTCATAAGGTTGAACTTGAGGTTTCGGTATATAATTAGCCATTTTAATATCAAAAATTTCATCAAAAAAATTTGATAAATCAATTCTTTCTAACACACTTAATGCATGTTGCATATTTGCATTTGTATAAATAATTTTTTTTCCATTAAGCTTTTGTAGCTCCTCATTTAATTTCATATTAGCATCTACTATGGAATAATCGAGCTTATGTACTTCAGCTAAGAAATAATCCGGATCTATTCCATGATTATCCATCAATCCTCTAAGAGTAGTGCCATGTTGTTTGTAGTATTTTCGTTGTAATTCTTTTGCTTTATTAATATCAATTTTTAAATTATTTTCTATAAACTTACCCATTAATTCATGAACTTGTTGAAAAATACCACTATCTGCAGCATAAAGTGTGTTATCTAAATCAAAAATCCAAGTGTCTATTTTATTAATTAAATTGGACATATTAAGTATAAATTTGAGTTCCTATACCATGTTCAGTAAAAAGTTCTAAAATTAAAGAGTGTGGTATTCTTCCATCTAGAATAGTTGATTTTGAAACACCTTTTGACATAGCATCAATGCATGTTGATATTTTTGGTTTCATTCCACCTTGTATAAATTCCTTTCTTATCATTTGTTTAGCATCATTCAAACTTAATGAAGAAATTAATTTTTTTTGCTCATCTAATATTCCAGCCACATCAGTCAATAAAAGAAGTTTACTTGCTTTTAGTTCTCCAGCAATAAATCCTGCAGCAGTATCTGCGTTAATATTATAAACATTATTTTCTTCATCAATTCCTAAAGGAGCAATGACAGGTATATATCCTTTTTTAAGATGGTTAAATATTATATCTTGATTAATTTTTATTGGTCTACCTACAAAACCAATATCTAAAATTTTTTCTATACTTGAATTACTGTCTTTAACTTGTATTTCTAATTTTGCAGCAGTAATTAAATTATCTTTATGCCCTGCCAATCCTATTGCTTTTCCACCTATACTTTTAATCTCTTCTACAATTTTTTTGTTAATATCATTAGAAAGAACACTTTCAACAACTTTTACAGTTTCTTTATTTGTAATTCTCAAACCTTCAACAAATTTAGAATTAATATTTTTTTTCTTTAACATTTTTCCTATTTGAGGACCTCCTCCATGGATAATGACTGGCAGTATTCCAATCTCTTTCATCAAACTTATATCTTTAGAAAAACTTTTTGATAATTTCAAATCTCCCATAGCATGTCCCCCATATTTAATTACGAAAACTTGGCCTGCGTGTTCACGTATATATGGTAAAGCCTCAACAAGAGTTGAAGCTTTATGAATATAGTATGCCTGATCACTTTCTGATAAAAAATCAAATTTCATTATGCGCTTGATAAATTATAAATTTCTTTTTGTACATCTATTATACCAATATTTTTTTTTGTACTTGTAGGAAAAATTTTTATAGAACGCTGGTCATAATTTTTCATTAAAGAAACTAAGGATTGTTGTTGTTTATCTATATATTTTAAATTACATTTGTCTATTTTAGTCAGAATGATTGAAAAATTCTTTTTTGAATTAATAATAATATCAAGAATATCAATATCATTATTTTTTATTCCTACTTTACAATCTATCAATAAAAATAATAATGAAGACCGTTTTTTATCAATAATGTAATTATGAATTATTGTAGATAATTCTTCTCTACGAATTTTTGAGAGATTTGCATAACCATATCCTGGTAAATCAATAATATTTATTTTATTATTTATATTGAATAAATTCAATGACTGAGTTCTTCCAGGAGTTTTACTCGTTTTTGCTAATTTTTTTGATTTGGTTATAGCATTAATAATACTTGATTTTCCTACATTTGAGCGACCTATAAAACAAAATTCAGGATTATTTTTTTTAGGCACATCTTGGAGAGAATTATAAGAACCTACAAAATTATTTTTAGCAAAAAATAGATTTAATGCCTTATTGTCATTAGGCATTTTTAGATAAAATTTTACGTTGGATAACCCATTGTTGTGCTATTGATAAAATATTATTAACAGACCAATATAAGACTAGACCTGCAGCAAAACCTGCTAGAATAAAAGTGAAAACAAAGGGTAATAAAGCAAAAATTCTTGCTTGAGTGGGATCAGCTGGAGCTGGATTTAATTTTTGCTGTAGCCACATTGTGAAACCCATAAAAATTGGAAGTATACCAATATTTACAATTGATAAAATGCCAGGGACATCCCAATTAATCAATCCAAAAATAGTTAAAATTCCTAAAGGATCAGGTGCAGATAAATCATGAATCCATCCATAAAAAGGTGCATGGTACATTTCAATTGTACAAAATAGCACTTTGTATAAAGAGAAAAAAATTGGAATTTGAACTAGTATAGGTAGACAGCCAGCTACAGGATTAGCACCCTCTTTTTTATATAATGCCATAAGTTCTTGTTGCATTTTTTGCCTATCATCAGGATATGTTTCCTTTAAGCGTTGCATTTCTGGTTGAAGCTTTTTCATTTTAGCCATAGATTTAAAAGATTGATGCGCTAAAGGAAATAAGATCAGACGCATTAATATTGTGAATGCTATTATAGCTACACCAAAGTTACCCACTATGTTGTAAAACCAATTAATTGCATAAGAGATAGGTTTAGTTAAAAAAGCAAACCAACCCCAATCAATTGCATCTGTAAAACGTGGAACATTATTTATTTTTTTGTATTCATTTAAAATATTAAGATTTTTAGCACCTGCAAAAAGATTACCATCAAATTTAACAGAAGTTTTAGGATTGATATTAAAAACTTGTCCAACATAACCTACTCTAAAATTATCTCTCCCATTATTCCCGTGACGATAATTAACAGTAATTGTTTCATTAATATTAGGAATTAATGTTGTCATCCAGTATTTATCTGTAAAACCTAACCAGCCTCCACTCGTTTTTTTATCACAAAATAATTTTTTTGTTGCGATTGTTGAAGAACAATCATCCATTAAATCATCATAGTTTTTTTCAAGTAATTCTTCATCTAAATTACTAATTAATCCTTCATGTAGAATAAAAAAATTAATTGTTTCAGGAATGTTAATTCTTTTTATTAGTCTATAAGGAAAAACATTAAATTCTTTATTACTATTGTTGATGATTTCTTGGGTTATTTTAAACATATAATTTTCATCAATAGAAAAATAAATTTTAAAATTAATATTTTGTGAATTTACCCAAGTGAGTACAATAGGACTATTTGGACCTAAGATATTTGAATTTGCAGTCCATATGGTTTCTAAATTCGGTAGATCAAATTCACTTTGAGAATCTAATGTTTTCCAACCTGTTTCAACATAATAAGGGTTTGCAGTACCATCAGGTGCTAAAAGTGTAATATTTTTTGAGTTTGCTTCAAGAGATTCTTTATAATCTAGAAGTATTAGATCATCTAAAATTGCACCTTTAAGATTTATTGAACCTGAAAGTTTTGGCGTTTCTATTATAACTCTGTCTGTTAAATTAATTACTTCATTTTTTGATTTAATAGTATCACTTAATATTGTTTCATTATCATCAATAGATGTATTAGGTTGAACAATTTCTGTTTCTGTTGAAACCGGTTTATTAATCATTGCTTGTTGAGGAAAAAGAATTTGAAAAATTACAATTATTAAAATAGATATTCCAATTGCTAGAAATAAATTTTTTTGTTCATTCATTTATTTACTTCCTTTTTAATTATTTTTTTTACAGGATCAAAGCCTTTACCTCCAAGGGGATGGCAACTTAAAATTCTTCTGATTGAATAATATCCTCCAGTCAAAGGACCATGCTGCTTTAATGACTCTAATGCATATTCAGAACAAGTTGGAAGATAACGACAATTTGATTTTAATATAGGTGAAAAAAATAGTTGATAAAATCTAATTAAAATAATTATAGGAAATGTGATTATATAATTAAAAATATTTTTTATCATTTAATTTTTTTTCAAGTTCAATTAATAATTTATCAAAAGGTTCTGTTAATATTGAAGTTTTTGCTATTATCACATAATAGAAATTTATTTTACCATATTTTGAAATAACTTTCTTTGATAGTTCTCGCATTTTACGTTTTGCTTTATTACGTTTTACTGCATTTCCTAGTTGTTTGGTCGCTGTATAGCCAACAGCTATAACATTTTCTAAATTATTATCTTTATATATCTGCAAGTTAAATGATTTGCTTTTAAGAAAATTACCATTTTCTCTAACATTTAAAAATGTTGACCGGTTCTTTATTGTAATAATTTTATGGGCCATAAGGCCAATACTAAGTACTTAGCTGAGATCTTCCTTTAGCTCGTCGACGATTGATAATCTGCCTCCCAGCTTTTGTTGCCATTCTGGCCCTAAAACCATGACGTCTCTTGCGTACTAGATTGCTTGGTTGATATGTTCTTTTCATAAAAATTGCTCTCTATTACGAATTGATGATGTATAAGTCAAATACTTAGTAAAACTAAATGAAAATATTAGAAAATAAGAGCAAATTAGATAACTTATTAGAGTCTATTAAGGTTAAAAAACTTAATGTTGGCCTAATTCCTACTATGGGTAGCATTCACAAAGGTCATTTATCACTTGTTAATTATTCAAAAAATATTGGATGTTTTTCATTAGCTACAATTTATATAAACCCTACTCAGTTTGATGATAAGGATGATTTTATAAACTACCCAAAAAATACACAAGAGGATATTGAAAAATTATCACAAAGTGGATGTGACGCATTATATATCCCTACATCAAATGAAGTTTATCCAACTGGAATTAAAAGTAAGAAAACAATTTTTGAATTTAGAAATATTTTATGTGATAAGTTTAGACCAAGTCATTTTGATGGTGTTTCTACAGTAGTTGATTCTTTATTTAATATTGTAAAACCTGATTTTGCTTTTTTTGGAGAAAAAGATTTTCAACAATTAAAAATAATCCAATCAATGATTAAAACAAAAGATTTACAAATAAAAATTCAAGCATGTCCTTCTGTACGCTTAAATAATGGTATGAGTTATTCATCTAGATATAATAATTTTTCTTTAGATGAAAAAAATATATTCAATCAAGTAGCTAAAAAAATTACAAATAGTGTTATGAGTTTAAAAAAAGAAATAACACTAAATAAAATAAAAAATTTAAAATATGATTTGGTTACCCTAAAAATAAAAAAAATTGATTATATAGAAATTAGAAATGAAAAAGACCTCAAGCTTACAATTGAAAATCATAATGCAAGATTATTTATAGCATTTTATATTGGCAAAATTCGTTTAATTGATAATTTTATATTATATTAAGGGATTATCCAAAAGAATTCAGGTTTGACTTTATTAAAATTAATTTTTAATCTTCTATGACCTAAAGATGACAAATATAACCAATCTATATTTTTAATTTTATTTTCAATTACAGTAAAATTTTTGTACCCTTGTTCACTTATTTCTTTGGATGGATCTATGCCGATTAGATTTTTGGGCAGACCATCTTGAGGAATTGTAGTTTTTGAACTTGGAGCTTTAGTAGTTAAGTAACATTTGCGACTTGATAAACTTGTTAAATTCCAAGATTCTTTAGTTACATTATTTTGATTGTTGATTATAGATATAGTTTGGATCCTTAGCTGAATTTTAATTGTTGAATCATAAAAAAGAAAGTTTGATTTATTATTTTCAATTAAATCTTTCACTTTGGGTGATCGCAGATCAGTATGAAAATTCAATAATAACTTTTTTTCATCAAATTTTCTCAAAACTATCACTCTTGAATTTAAGTAATGATTTTTGGAAATATTACTGAATGTAGGTGTGTGATAAGCATGAGATCTATCTTTTATGCCTTTTTTTAATAGTTTTTTTATATCCTCAAATATCGATTCAGGATTTTCATTAATTTTAGACATATTTCTCTTTAATCATATAGAGTAAAATTTTAAAAATCTAATCAAATGAATAACAATGCACTAGTTTCTTTAATAAATATAAAAGAAGTAAAAAATATAATAAAGATTTTTGAACAAGATAAAAAAGAAACCAATTTAGTTGGTGGATGTGTTAGGGATGCATTTTTAGGAAAACATACTTATGATATAGATATAGCTCTTGATGCTAAACCAGATGAAATAATCAATATTTTACAAAAAAATAAAATTCAATATCAAGATTTTGCATATAAGTATGGCTCTATTTCAACAAAGATCAATAAATATAAATTTCAAATTACTTCTTTGCGAGAAGATATTATGCAAATTGGACGTCACACTAATATTGTTTTTACAAATAATTGGGAGAAGGACGCAAAAAGAAGAGACTTTACAATTAATTCAATTTATTTATCTGGAGATGGAAAAGTTAAAGATTATTTTAATGGACTAGATCATATTAAAGAAAAAAAAATACAATTTATAGGAAAAATTCAAAGTAGAATTAAAGAAGATTATTTGAGATATTTTAGATATTATCGTTTTTTAGGATTATTTAATAAATCAAAAATAAATGAAAATTATAGAGAAATATTAAATGATTATAATTTAGAGGTTTACAATTATCTTTCGAATGAGATTATTAGGCATGAAATTTTAAAAATGCTTAATATGTCTTTTCCACTAAACTGTTTTTTTGAAAATTTTAAAACAATGAAAAAAAGATCATGGTTAGTACTTACTCAAGAACAATTTATTAAAACTAATTATCAACTTGGCTTAAATAAATGTTTAAACAAAATTGATAAATTAATTAATTAATTTTACTTATATAAATCTAATTGCCTACAAGCTTCTCCCACTACTAATGCTACTGAGCTACTTAAATTAATTGATCTCACTCCTGATACCATAGGAATAGTAAGTCTGTCATTGACACTATCATGTAAAAATTTGGGTGCCCCAGAACTTTCATTACCAAAAATTAAAATATCATTATGTTGAAATTTAAAATCAATATATTTTTTTGATGATTTTGTAGTAAATAAAATTAAACGGTATTGATTTTCATTACTCCATTTGTAGAATGAATCCCAATCTAAATGCTTTTTATATTTAGCTAAATCGAGATAATCCATAGATGCTCTTTTAAATTTCTTATTATCAAAAACAAAACCAGGTGGCCCGATGATGTCTACCTCAATACCTAGACAAGCACTTAATCTTAAAATATTACCAAAATTTTGAGGAATATCTGGCTCATACAATGCAATTCTCATACTTTTTTCAATTTTTTTTTCTTTTTAACATAAAATCTACTCAACAGGCAGCTGATGCTTGTTATATGTGGGTAGAACCTTCTTCAGTAAGTGTAACTCTTACTGATTAATATTAGAAGAAGCGACAAGCTGGCACATAAAAATTGATATTTTTTGCGATTTTTGAGATATATAATAATATAATTTTATGGATAAATCATCAGAGCCTAGGAAATATAAAAATTCATTTCTTAACTGGATAGAATTTCGTCTACCCATTATTTCTTACTTTCAAAAAGAATATGGTGAATATCCAATGCCAAAAAATTGTAATTATTTTTGGAGCTTTGGTGCACTTGCAACAATTATGCTAGTTGTAATGATAGTTAGTGGGATTTTTCTAGCCATGAATTATACACCTCATACAGATATGGCCTTTGACAGTGTTGAAAGAATTATGAGGGATGTTAATTATGGCTGGCTTCTAAGATATATTCATTCAAATGGCGCTTCTTTCTTTTTCATTATTATTTATATTCATATGTTAAGAGGTATGTATTATGGATCTTATAAATATCCTCGTGAACTAAATTGGATATTAGGTGTTTTTATTTATCTATTGATGATGGCATCAGCATTTCTTGGTTATACTCTTCCTTGGGGCCAAATGTCATATTGGGCAGCTACCGTTATTACAAATTTATTTAGCGCAATTCCTTTAGTGGGAGAAGGTATAAAAACTTGGTTGTTAGGTGACTATACAGTAGGAAATGCAACATTAAATAGATTTTTTGCTTTGCACTATGTTTTACCTTTTGTAATTTTTGGTGTTGTTGGTTTACACATAGCTGCTGTACATGTTCATGGCTCAAATAATCCTACTGGCGTTGACATTAAATCAAAAAATGACACAGTAAGCTTCTTTCCTTATATGTTAGTCAAAGATACTTTAGCTGTTTGTGTATTTGGAGTTTTGATTTCAGCCGTTATTTTCTTTGGCCCAAATATAATGGCTGAGGTTGATAACTACATACCAGCAGATCCAATGGTAACTCCCGCACATATTGTTCCAAATTGGTATTTGGCACCTTTTTACGCAATTTTAAGAGCTGTTCCTGACAAATTAGGTGGAGTCGTTTTAATGTTTGGAGCAATTATTATATTATTTGTATTACCTTGGCTTGATACCTCTAAAATTAGAAGTTGTAATTTTAGACCAATTTATAAATGGTTTATGATGCTCTTTTTTGTTAATTTTTTTGTTTTAGGTTATGTGGGTTTAAAACCTGCAGAAGGAACTTACTTATTAATTGCTCGCATTGGTCTAATTTATTATTTTGGCTTTTTTCTAATTATTACACCTTTCATAAAAAGAATTGAAAATGGTAAAAAATTACCACCTAGTATTAGTGATGTTTATTTAAAAGAAAGTAGTTGATGAAATCATTATTATTAATCATTTTCACTTTATTTAGTTTTCAAACATTATCTGCTGAAAGTTCTATTAAAGAAGAAATGCCAAAACATGATTGGTCTTTTAATGGAATAACAGGAACTTTTGATCAAGCATCAGTTCAAAGAGGCTACAAGGTGTATAGAGAAGTATGTGCAGGCTGCCATTCAATGAAGTTGTTATACTATAGAGATTTAATTGATACAGGTTTTTCAAAAGAAGAGGTTAAAGCAATAGCAGCAGAGTATACAGTTTTGGATGGTCCAGATGAAGAAGGCGAAATGTTTGAAAGACCTGCAAGACCTGCTGATCGTTTTGTTGGTCCTTATATGAATGACAATGAGGCTAGAGCTAATAATAATGGTGCTTATCCACCTGATTTAAGTGTTATTACTAAAGCTAAAAAGAACGGAGAAGATTATATTCATAATTTATTATTAGGTTATCATGATGAACCAGAGGGTTTAGAGCTGGGTGATGGTATGTACTATAACAAATGGGTAGAAGGACAGCAGATCGCCATGCCAGCACCTTTATACGATGAGTCTGTTGATTATGATGATGGTACAGATAACAACCTTGAACAACTCTCTAGAGATTTAGTAACCTTTTTAAAATGGTCTGCAGAGCCAGAATTAGAAATAAGAAAACAAATGGGAATTAAAGTAATTTTATTTTTTATATTTCTTGGATTTATAATGTATTTAATAAAAAATCGTATGTGGAAAGATGTTACTTAAACATTAAATAAAAAATGCATTACATCACCATCTTTGACTATATATTCTTTTCCTTCTTGTCTTAGTTTTCCAGCTTCACGACTACCTGCTTCTCCTGCAAAAGTAACAAAGTCTTCATAGCTAATTGTTTCTGCTCTAATAAAGCCTTTTTCAAAATCAGTGTGTATTTTACCTGCTGCTCTAGGAGCGCTATTATTTCTAGTTATTGTCCATGCTCTAGTTTCTTTTGGCCCAGACGTAAAAAAAGTAATTAAATCTAATACTGAATAGCCTGCTTTGATAATTTTTTTTAGTGTTGTCTCTTTTAAGCCTAAATCTTGAAGTAGTTCAATTTTATCATTTTCATTTTCGAATTCTGCAATTTGAGACTCTATAGATGCAGAAATAATAACTACTTTGTTATTTTCCTTTAATGCAATTTCAGTAACTTTTTCCGAATACTGATTTCCAGTTACTATTGATTTTTCATCAACATTACAAACATAAAGCATGGGCTTTGTAGTTATTAAATTTAAAGATTTTATAAAAGGAATATTTTCTTCTTCAAACTCATTTAAAATAATTTTTTTACCATTGTTTAATTTACTCAAAAAATTATCAATTAAATTAATTTGAATTGTAGTCTCTTCATTTGCTTGTTTTAATTTTTTTTTCATAGCAATTTTTTTATTTTCTAAAGTTTCTATATCCGCTAAAATAAGTTCAGTAGAAATTGTATCCATATCATTTAACGGATTAATAGAGTTAGACACATGAGTAACATTTTCATTTTTAAAACAGCGAACTAAATGAACAATTGCATCAACTTCTTTTATATGTGATAGAAATTTATTTCCCAATCCTTCACCTTTTGACGCTCCTTTTACAAGTCCAGCAATATCTACAAAATCTATATAAGTTGGAATCATTTTATTGCTTTGTGAAATTTCTGATAATTTATTTAACCTATCATCTGGAACTGATACTCTACCAATGTTTGGTTCAATTGTTGCAAATGGGTAGTTTGCTGCTTCTGCTTTATTGGACTCCGTTAAGGCATTAAATAATGTTGATTTACCAACATTTGGTAGACCCACTATACCACATTTAAATCCCATCAATTGTCCTTAAGAAGCTATTTTAGTTAATAATAAACTATCGTTATCAAAAATTAAATCAAAGTATTTAACTAAAAGATTAATTTTTTTATTAATTATAATTCTGTCATCTTTATTAAATTTTTTTAATACGTATTTAGAAACCAAATCTCTAGAAGAAGGACGTCCAATACCTATTCTTACTCTTTTATAATCTTTTCCAATGTTATTATCTATACTTAGCAATCCATTATGTCCTCCATTACCTCCCCCAAATTTTAGTTTTATTTTTCCTACTTTTAAGTCTAAGTCATCATGAATGATAATAATTTTTGAATTTGATACTTTATAAAAATTCATTAATTCATTTATAGGAATACCAGAATTATTCATATAAGTTAAAGGCTTACATAATAAACATATAGTATTTTTAAATTTACCTTTATAAATTTCATTGCTTTTATTTTTTTTAATTAGTTCAAAATTATATTCTGAAACTAATAAATCAATTATTTCAAAGCCTAAATTATGACGAGAAAGATTGTATTTTTTTTCAGGATTACCTAATCCACAAATTAACCACATATTTGTTTTATAAATTGTAAAAAGAAAAATGTCTTCTTATTTAGATTTTTCTTCAGAAGATTCTTCTTTTTTATCTTCAGTTGCGTCTTTTCCTTTTGATTCTTCTTCAGTTTGATCAGCTTTTTCAGTTTCACTATCACCTTCAGCTTCTTCAGCTTTGGTTTCTTCTACCTCAACAGTTGGTGGAACTAAAGTAGCAACAACAAAATCTCTGTCAGTTATTGTTGGCTCAACTCCTTCTGGTAATTCTATATTACTAATTTTTATTGCATCCCCAATTTCAGTTGATACTAGATCAAATTCTAATTTTTCAGGAATTTTGTTTGCATTACAACTAAGCTCAACTAAACGTCGAACTGTATTCAATACACCACCTTTTTTTAAACCTGGACATATATCTTTATTTAAAAAATCAACTTGTACTTCTACAGTCACTTTAGTGTCTTCTTGTACACGAAGAAAATCAATATGAATTAATCTATCAGTTACGGGGTTATATTGTAATTGTTTTGGAAGTACTTTTTCTTTATTGCCTTCAATATTTAGATCTATAATTTTTGAATAAAAACCACCTGCATTTATTAGTTTTTTTAGAATTTTTTCTTCAAATGCAATTTTTGTAGGATCAGTATTTTTGCCATAGATAATTCCTGGAATCATTCCTTGGCTTAAAAGAGATTTATTCGATCCTTTATCTTTTACTCTACTTACTACTTTATAATCGTCCATTTTATCAATAATTTTTAATCAAATAGCGCTGAAACAGAAGAGTCACTATTTATTCTTTTAATCGCCTCACCCATTAAAGGAGCAATGCTGATATGTCTAATCTTTTCTAACTTTTTTAATGAATTTGATGCTTCAATACTATCAGTTAAAACAAGCTCTACTATCGATGATTTTTGAATTCTTTCAATTGCATTTCCTGATAAAACTCCATGGGCTATATAAGAATATATCTCTAATGCCCCATGTTGTTTTAAGGCTTCAGCAGCATTACAAAGTGTTCCAGCAGAATCAACTATATCATCGAGCAAAATACATGTTTTATTTTTAACATCTCCAATAATATTCATCACATCAGATACACCAGCTTTTTCTCTTCTTTTATCTGCTATGGCAAGCCCAGCGTTAAGTCTTTTTGCAAATGCTCTTGCTCTCACTACACCTCCTACATCGGGTGAAGAAATAACTAGATTTTTATTATTTTTAAACTTCTCTTTTATGTCAGGAATAATTTGTCTTGCTGAAAAAATGTTATCAACTGGGATATCAAAAAAACCTTGAATTTGTCCTGCATGGAGATCCATTGTCAAAACTCTATCAGCACCAGCTGAAGTAATTAAATTTGCAACTAACTTTGCAGTTATTGGGGTTCTTGGTCCTGTTTTTCTATCTTGTCTAGCATATCCATAATACGGCATTACGGCAGTGATACGTTTTGCAGAACCTCTTTTAACTGCATCTATTGTAATTAGTAATTCCATTAAGTGATCATTTGCAGGATGAGAAGTTGATTGAATTATAAAAACATCTTCTCCACGTATATTTTCATTTATTTCGACGAAAATTTCATCATCTGAAAATTTACGAATAGACGCATTAGCTAGTTTTATTCCGACATAATCTGCAATAGACTTGGATAATGCTTTATTGCTATTACATGAAAGTATTTTCATATTTTAGTATGCTATTTATTATACCAGAATTATCATAGTTCAAGTTTAAATTTAAGTAATAAATTTATTTGCTAAAACCTATGATATTTATCATTCTTCCCGTTGGAAGATCGTTATTATGAGTTGATCTACGGTGACTGAAGAATAATTTTTTGTGCTGATAAGTGTCTATTTTTATATTTTCAATATTCTTAATTCCATTATTTTTTAATTGAAAATTAATTAAACCTATCATATCAAAAAAATATTTATTTTTTATTTTGTCTTTGAAAAAAAATTTATAATATGAAGAATGCTTTTTTTGGAATTTGTTTTTAAAATTTATATCTACTTCAAAATTTTTTTTACTTAAACAAGGTCCAGTAATTGCAAAAATTTTTTTGTATTGAGGTTGAATTTTAATTATTTTTTTTATAGCATTTTTAATTATATTTTTGTAACAACCTTTCCAACCAATATGAAGACAAGAAATAAAAGAGCTATCTTTATCATAAATAAATACCGGACAACAATCAGCAGTTAAAATAGCAATACTGATTTTTTTATCTTTAGTTATCATTCCATCACCTTTAAATTTTTTTGAAAAATTGTTTTTATTTATAGTTATCACTTTATTTGAATGCACTTGATCTATAATTTTTAATTTTGTTTTTTTTAAATTTAAAATTTTTTTTGTATTTTCTATATTTTTTTTTACTAAGTATTTTTTATCACCTGAGCTAAAGCTACAATTTAATGAATAAAAATTTTTTTTTGAGTAACCCCAGTTTCTTGAAAAAAAACCTAATACAATTTCTTTGTTGTTAAATTTAATATTTGAATAATAATTTTTTTTCATATGTTTTTTGAAATTACTAATACTTTGAATAAGGATCCCATTTTTTTATTGTTAATTAATATTTCTAATCCTTTTTTTATAACTGCTTTTTGATTTTTTGTTGCAATATTAATAATTTTTTTTGCACGTTCATTTATTCCTAAATTTAAAAAAAAATCTCTTTGAGAGCAAAAAATTTTTGTTTCAAGTTGATTTTTTTTTTGCAATATCTAGAAAAGATTTAAAATCTACTAATGATGTAATATCTTGTTTTCCTGGATTATCTAATACATTAGCTACTTTATTATTATGCACAGATTGAAGAGTAAAATAATTAGGTCGATTGTAGTATCCATAATCTACAATAATGCATAATCCTCCAACGATTTTAATATGCTCACAAATTTTGTTAAAATATTCTTCTCTAGAAGTGGATACTTCTAATACATCTTTAAAATCGTAATTTTTAATTTTTGATATAATTTTTTTATTATCTACTTCTAAATCAACGTAAGATAAATATTGATTTATATTGTTATAAAGTAACATTTTTTCATAAAATATTTCATTTTTTTTATAAAATTGCCTAATTGGCAAACAATCAAAAAATTCGTTTGAAAAAACTATAACAGGTTTATCTTTATTAATTTTAAAATCATTTTGCCATTTTATTTTTCTGACATCGTGGTTAAATTTAACCAAATTAATTTTTTGCTGATTGATTAACTCTTTATTTTTTTCAATTAGTTTTAAATTTATTGCTTTATTAAAATCTTTATTATTTTTAGTTACATTAAGTATATCTATTAATAATGTTGCATTGCCAGGACCTAATTCTATCAGATTAAAATCTTTATTAATATTTTTTTTCCATTCAGAAAAAATAAATAATCCAAGAATTTCTCCAAAAAGTTGTGAAATTTCTGGACTTGTAGTAAAATCTCCTTTTTTTCCAATAACTATTTTATTACTGTAATAACCATGATTACTGTAAAGACATAAATTAATAAATTCTTCAATAGAAATTGGATCTTTAAGTTTGCTTATCGAATTAATTAGTTTGTTATCTTCCATTTTTTTTTGAAAGAATAAATAATCCAAATAATATTAAAGGTATACTTAGTAACTGACCCATAGAAATAAAATTAAAAAATAATCCTAAGTGTTGATCTGGTTCACGTAAAAATTCTAGAAAAAACCTAAAAAATCCATATGATAATAAAAAAATACCAGACAATTGGCCAAATTTATTATCAGGATAATTTTTGTAAGCAAAATAAATCAATATAAAAAATAAGATTATTCCTTCAAAAAAAGCTTCATATAATTGTGAAAGATGTCGTGGCTGCTGATCTAATGTTGGATAAATTATTGCAATAGGAAAATCGGTAACTCTACCAATCAACTCTTTATTAATAAAATTGGCAATTCTTCCAAAAAAAATTCCAATGGGTGCTACAATTGAAATTAAATCAGATAATATGAAAAAATTGAAATTATTTTTTTTTGCAAAAAAATAGGTTGATATTACGATGCCTAATAATCCGCCATGAAAAGACATTCCTCCTTGCCAAATATATATAATATAAATTGGATTTATTAAAAAAACATCAAATTGATAAAATAAAACATACCCAACACGTCCACCAATTATAATACCTGCAATTGACCAAATAAAAAAATTATCTATTAACTTGTTATTTAAAGTAAAATCTAATCTTCTATTTATAAATTTAATTAGATAAAATCCTAATAAAATACCAATTACATAAGCCAGTCCATACCAACGAATCTGAATAATGCCCAAAGAAAAAAGTATAGGATCTATTGAAGGATGTAAAAAAATCATTATATTTAAATTACTAATTCTTTTATCATGGTTAATAAATCAAAAATATTATCTGATTTGTCAAAAATGGCTGTTGATGCAATGGGCACATTCTCCGGCATTAGTAAAGAAATTGAAACTATTGTTAGTTTAAAAGTAAATAAAATCATTAATAAAATGAATTTAGTGAGAAGAGATGAGTTTGAAGTTTTAAAGAAAATAGTTCAAAAACTTAGTGCTGAAAATCAGAAAATTGTTAAAAAAAAGCCTAAAAAAAAGAAAAAAACAGCTGGAATAAAGAAAAGAACAAGAAAATAGCTTTATTCACATTTTTTTATAAAAAATCTTTAATATCCTTGCAAAATCCAGAAAGATTTTAGTAATACTATATGTAGTATATAAAAAAAAAATAATTCTAAATAGAGTATGTCGCTAGAAAATTTTGATCAAAACCCGATGGATGTTGTTGAAGATGTAATATATTCAAAAAAATGGAGTTTTAGTAGATCTCATGATTATGAACTTGTTGCTGAAATAGCATCAAAATTTTGTCAGTACAGATTGTACTTTACTTGGTCTGAAAAAATCAAAGCAATTAGCTTTACAATAACATTTGATCTAAAATTTCCACACTTTAAATTGAAGGAAGCGCATGAATTACTCGCATTAATCAATGAAAATTTATGGATTGGGCACTTTGATATTACTTCAAGAAACGGAATACCAGCATACAGATACACCTTAATGTCTTGTGAAGAGAGTGAAAAGTTATTTAAACAATTAGAAGATTTAGTAGATATAGCCATTTATGAGTGTGAAAAATATTATCCAGCTTTTCAATTAGTATTATTTGATAATACTAGACCAAGCAATGCATTAAATATAAGTGAATTTGACACTATAGGACAAGCCTAAAAACTTTACATTTTTTTTTATTATTTTATTCATGAGATATGAATAAAATTTTATTTATTGGTTGTGGCCATATGGGATTCGCAATGTTAAAATCCTGGTCTGAAGATAAAAAAAATAAATTTACTATTATAGACCCACTAACATATAAAAAAATTAATAGCTTTTATAAAAGAAAAGTTAAGGCTGTTAAATCAATAAATGAAATAAAAAATTTAGAAATATTTAATATTGTTATTATTGCTATTAAACCTCAAATTACAGCAAAAGTATTGAAAGATTATACTCAATGCAAATTTAACAGAAAGGCTATTTTTATTAGTATTGTTGCTGGAAAAAAAATTAGTTATTTAAATAGTTTTTTTTCCAAAACTCATAAGTTTATTCGAGCAATGCCAAACATGCCAGCTATGATTAGTCAAGGAATGACAGGATTATATGGCAATAATGTAATAACTAAAAATGATAAAATAATAATAACAAAACTTTTTTCAAAATTAGGTGAAACATTATGGTTACAAACTGAATTAGATTTGAATAAAGTGACCGCTATTTCAGGAAGTGGACCTGGGTATGTATTTTATCTTATTGATGCTTTTGAAAAAGGAGCTATTAATCTTGGATTAGGTGAAAAAATAACAAAAAAGCTAGTTAGTCAAACTTTTATTGGTTCAATTAATTTATTTCTTAAAAGTAAAATGACTGCAGAAGATTTAGTAAAAAAAATTTCAATAAAGGGAGGCACAACAGAAGCCGGATTAGCTAATTTTAAAAAAGATAAAATTTTACAAAAAAATTTTAAAAAAGTTATACAGTCATCATACTCACGATCAAAAAAATTAGAGAAATAATTTATATGAATAAAGATATTCAAATAATAGTTAAAACAACTTTAAAAGTTTTAGAAAAAAAATCTTGGAGTTCTATAGGTTTAGATGAAATAAAAAAAAAGTCTAAAATTAAACAGTTTGATAAAAAAATTAAAAATAAAAAAAATCTTTTAAAAAATATTTCTTTATATTTTGATTTTTGCTTATCCAAAGATATTAAAAGTATTGAAAAAAGTAGTCCTAGAGATATGATTTTTGAAACTATAATGCTTAGATTTGATATATTGCAAACTCATCGGAAAGGCATAGAGTCTTTGTTTAATTCTTTAAAAAAAACACCTCACGAACTTGTTTTGTTACTTCCAAATTTATTAGATAGTATGTTATTAATGCTTAAATATACAAAAACTTCAAATAGTGGCATAGCTAAAACATTGAAAGTTAAGGGAGTTTTAGTAATATATATTTTAACTTTTATGGTGTGGCTGAAAGATGAAAGTGATAGTCTTGATAAAACTATGCAAGCTTTAGATGATTATTTAGGAAAAGTAGATCAAATTTTAAATTTTATATAGCATCATGACAAATATTTCTTATGAAGATTTTTTAAAAGTTGAAATTTGTGCTGGAACAATTATTTCAGCTGAAGAAAATAATAAACTTAAAAAGCCTTCAATGATTTTAACAATTGATTTTGGAAAAAAAATAGGAATTAAAAAAAGTTCAGCTCAATTAAAAGCAAATTACAATATTTCAGATTTGCTTAACAAACAAATAATGGCAGTAATTAATTTTCCTCCAAAACAAATTGGCAATATGATTTCTGAAGTTTTAGTTTTGGGTTTTCCCGATGATAACAATGAACCAATTTTGGTTAGTCCAGAAATAAAAGTTGGTAATGGCAAAAGACTATATTAATTATAGTGGTAAATCAATTTTAGTTTTTAATCCTCCCATTGTTGATTTTGATAATTTAATATCGCCACCATGAGATCTTATTATATCTCTTGCAATTGTCATTCCCAACCCACTTTCTCCCTTCAATTTGTTTCTTGAAGGATCTAGTGTAAAGAATGGTTTAAAAACATCTTCATAATTTTTTTCAGGTATACCTGGTCCATTATCTGAAACACTAATAGAACATTCTTCCTCATTTGAATTTAATTCAATATGTATTTTTGAAGAATATCTTTTTGAATTATCAATAATATTTTGAATAGCTCTTTTTAATTGCAATGGTCTACCTGAAGTATCAACATTTTGATTATACGTATCTGTTATTTTAATTTTTTCAGATTTGTTTGAAAGACAAATTTTTCTAATTAGATCATTTAATTTAATATTTTCTATTGTTTCTGTGGTTTCTCCTTTGACAAAACTAACATAGCTATTTAACATTGCAGTCATTTCTTTAATATCATTTTCTAATTCTTTTTTAGCTGCGTCATCTTTCATTAAAGATAATTGAAGCTTCATTCTTGTAAGAGGCGTTCTTAAATCATGACTAACTCCAGCCAGCATATCAGTTCTTTGCTGTAAGAATCGTTTAATTCTTGTTCTCATTTGATTAAAAGCATTAGTCGTTTGTCGAATCTCTAAAGATCCAGACCCTTTTAACTCAGGGGCGTCTAACCCTCTTCCAAAAGTTTCTGCAATTATTGCAAGTCTTTTTAGTGGGCGTATCTGACCTTTCATAAAGTAATAGGCCAATATTAAAAGAATTAAAGAAGCAAAAAGCATCCATAATAAAAATACAAATGCGGAGCCACTAAATAAACGATCTTTATCAACATTTATAATTAACAAGTCATTATTAAGTTGTAATGCTATTGTAACTCCTCTGTTTAGATCACTTACATTATAAAGAAAGGGTAAATCTAGCATTTCTAGTGATTGTCTAAGTCTTTTAGATAAAATACCTCTTTCTGTTTTAAATGATAAAGAATTTAAATTCATATTTTCTTTATAATCAACGTTCATTTTAAAATCTTCTTTTGCTAGAATAATTGCTTTGTTTTTTAAATCTTGATCAATTAATTTTACTATTACATTTATATCTGCAACTACTGATTGAGTGAGTCTTTTCGATATTATATTCCATGAAGTTTGATAAAAAACTAAACTTGTAAGAATTACCAATGTTATTATAGGTATAAATACAATTATTAGTGATCGCCCCAATAATGATGATGGTACAAGTTTTTTATAAATCATAGCTCATCACAAATTAGTTGATATCCTTTACCTCTAATAGTTTTTATATAATGAGGTTGTTTAGGATTTTCTTCAATTTTTTGTCTGAGTCTAGTTATCTGAACATCTACTTTTCTTAACTCATTTTCATCATAATCAATTTCAGCTAACTCTTCTCTTAATACAATATTATTTTTTTTATCTATAAGCTTTAAAAGCAATTTGTTTTCACCTTCAGTTAAATATATAACTTCATTTTTTTTCTTTAGCTGTAAAGTAGTAATATTAAATGAGAATTCTCCAAATATTATTGATTTATTAATATTTTTATTCGTTTTAAATAAATCTAATAATTTTTTTATTCTTAAAAATAATTCCTCAGGTTCAAAAGGTTTTGCAACATAGTCATCAGCTCCAATTTTTAATCCTTCAATTCTATTTTCTACTTCACCCATTGCAGTTAAAAGTATAACTGGTGTATCACTTTTTTCCTTAATAATATTAATTAAATCTATTCCATCACCTGAAGGCATCATTCGATCAACAATAATTAAATCAAAAATAAAATATTCAACAATATCCACTGCTGATAAAAAATCATCACATAAATAAATTTTATATTTTTTTTCAGTCAAGTAATCTTCCAATAATTCCCTTAATCTTTTGTCATCATCTATAATCAAAATATTATCTTGCATAAGCTTTAATGATTTAAATCCCCAAATTGTTTTTGAGTTTTAACATCGATCATTTTATACAAAATTTTTCTAAATCCACTAATGTCAGACTCATTTGCATTTTTAAATATACTTTTAATTTGATTTATTTGTATATTGGATAATTTTTCTTCTAGTTTAATTCCTTTTGTAGTTAATGAAAGATTTTTTGTTCTTTTATCTTCTCCAACAGAAACTACTATATATTTTTCATTTACAAGTTGATTTAGAACTCGAGATAAGCTTTGTTTTGTAATCTTTAGAATAGATAGCAAATCTCTAATAGTTATTTTTTTTTTCTTTCCAACGAAGTAAATAACTCGATGGTGAGCTCTGCCATAATTAATTTTATTTAATATTGAGTCAGGCCCAGATGTAAATTCTCGGTATGAAAAGAAGATTAGTTCAATAATTTTGCGTATTTCTTCATCACTTAAGAATATAGGTGTAAACAATTTATTTAGGTCAGTCATATTGACTTAATTATGCATCACTGATAGTCACTTGTCATTAAAATATTTTATAATAGGTTTTTTTATGAGCAAATCTTTTAGTAATAGAGATGGATGGATATGGATGAATGGAGAGTTTATTCCTTGGAAAAATGCTAATTCACACATTATTAATCAAGGTTTACATTATGCTAGTGCTGTTTTTGAGGGAGAAAGAGCATACAAAGGAAAAATATTTAAATCAAAAGAACATACTGATAGATTATTTAAGTCAGCTAAAATTATAGGAATTAAAATTCCTTACACAGAGTCAGAAATAATTAAGGCTAAAGATGATTTAATTCAAAAAATGGATTTTAAAGATTGTTATGTAAGACCAATTGTTTGGAGAGGCAGTCAACAAATGGGTCTTTCAACAAAAGATGCAGATGTAAATGTAGCCATTGCTGCTTGGGATGATTGGGCCACTTATTTTAAAATAGAAGATAGACTAGCGGGATTAAAACTTATTACTTCTCCTTGGAAAAGACCTGCACCCGATACTGCGCCTTATGAAGCTAAGGCATCTGGTCCTTATATTATTTGCACTATGTCAAAACAATTTGCAGAAGAGAAAGGATATAATGATGCTTTAATGTTAGACTACAGGGGCTATGTAGCTGAAGGAACTGGTGCCAATATTTTTTTTATAAATGAAAAAAATATCTATACTCCTATTCCAGATTGTTTTCTTAATGGAATAACTCGTCAAACTGTTATTGAATTAATCAATGAAAAAGGTTTTAATTTAATTGAAAAACATATCCAATTTAATGAAATTAATACTTTTGATGAAGCTTTTCTAACTGGAACTGCTGCTGAAATAACACCTATAAGATCCATTGATACTACAGAATATAATGTTGGCAATAATACAATTACATTTGATTTAATGAATGATTTTACTTCTTTAGTAAATTCATCATTATAATATCATATCCACTTATTATTTTTTTCATAAAATTCTTTTTTCCAAAAAGGCGCATCTTTTTTTAAAATATTCATTATATGATCACAGGCTTTTATACCTTTTTTTCTGTGAATTGAAAAAGTAGCTACTAAAACTATCTTTTCATTTATATCTAATTTACCAAATCTGTGAATTACTAGTACATCTATTAAGTTCCATTTTTTTTTAGCTTCCTCAGTGATTTTAAGAAGATTTTTTTTCGCCATTTCTTTGTAAACTTCTAAATAGATAGAATTGACTTTTTTATTTTTGTTAATATTTCTTACATAGCCAATAAAAGTTGAAACAGCACCTACATTTTTATGTTTTGATTTAATAGATGTTATTTCATTTTCTATATCAAAATCTTTTTTTTGAATTTTGATCATTAACCACCACTTACAGGAGGAAATATAGCTATTTCATCTTTTGAACTAAGTTTTTTATTTTTAAATGAATATTCAAGATTAACTGCTATTCTTATAATATCTTTATTAACAATATAATTTTTTAGTTTTGGATATTTTTTACATAAGTATTTTTTTAAGGAATTGATATCATTTATTTTTTTATTATTGATTTCTTCATAATCAGTATTTGTAATATTTTTTAACCATGAAAAATATTTAATTTTCATTTTTTTAAAAATGTTTTAAACCTGATTTTAAATAATCATATCCTGTATAGAGAGTTAATATTCCAGCTCCCCATAAAGCAATTTTACCAATGAACAAAATAGGAATAATAGAGATGCCACTTTCACTTAAAATTAGTATCCCTAAAGCTGTTAATTGTAATGAAGTTTTTAATTTAGATATTTTAGATACTGGGACACTTACTTTAATTCCAGCAAGAAATTCTCTTAATCCGGAAACAGCAATTTCTCTTAAAAGTATAATTAATGCAGGTATTGTTTCCCAATCAGCAATTACTTCTTTAGAAGTTAAAATCAAAATAACTGCAGCTACAAGTAATTTATCTGCAATTGGATCAAGAAACGTTCCAAGATTTGAAACCTCATTTCTCAGTCTAGCAATATATCCATCAAAATAATCTGTGATACCAGCTGCACAAAAGAGAACAAAAGCTATCCATCCATACAAAGGATTTTTCAAATAAATACATGCCACTATTACTGGTATTACTAAAATACGCGATAATGTTAATAGATTCGATATATTTAATTTCATATAATTATTTTTTTAGACTATGTTTAATTCATTGACTATGAAAAAAATCATAAACTTGATTTAATATTGTTATTGGAACATCCTTAACTGATTTTAATTCTTCTTTAGAAGCATTTTTCATTTTTTCAACTGTGCCAAAGTGTTTTAAAAGTAGCTTTTTTCTTTTTACTCCAATTCCAGGCAGTTCATTAAAAATTGATTCTTTTATAAATATATCTCTTCTTTTTCTGTGAGCGGTTATAGCAAATCTGTGGGCTTCATCCCGAATTCTTTGAATAAAAAATAATAAAGGATCATTTGGTTTTAGATTAATATTTTTATTATTTAAATGTATAATTTCTCTACCCGCATTTCTATTTTTGCCTTTAGAAACTCCAATTAAATATATAGATTTGAGTTTATTTTTATTTAGAATTTCTTTTGCAATATTGAACTGACCTCTACCACCATCAACGATTATTAAGTCAGGTAACACATATTTTTCTGAATCTTGTATTTTTTTAAATCTTCTACTTAGAACTTCCTTTAGCATATAATAATCATCAATTTTTTCTGGAATAGTATTGCCTAAATTGTAGCGAATATTGTATTTGCGATAATTCTTTGGACTAAATCCTTCATTATCTAAAACTATCATTGCCCCTACCGAATTTTTTCCAAAAGTATGGCTATTATCGTACGCCTCAATTCGATTTGGCAAATATTCTAAACTTAATAAATTCTTAATCTTTTCTAAAGCAATGTGAAAACTTTCAATGCTGGCTTTTTTAATTTTAATATTTTCATTAGCATTTTTTATAGCAAGTTGAATATGTCTAAATTTTTCACCAGTTTTTGGTTGTAGTATTTTAATTTTAATATTGTTTTTTTCTGAAATTATTTTTTCAAAATTTTTAAAATATTTTGGATCCTCATTTATTAAAATTTTTGGAGGAGGAGTTTTTTCAGCATAAAATTGATATAAGAAAGATTCTAATATTTCATTTTTTAGTGCGTTTTGATCATGTATTGGAAAAAAAGATTTATTACCATAATTACTTCCATTTCGATAAAATTTTCCATGTATACAACTCTTTCCCTCCTGCATAACAAATGCAAAAATATCTATATTGCGTAAATCTTTAATATATACTGATTGATATTTTTGAATTTGATTAATAGATTTAATTCTATCTCTAAGTTTGGCAGCTTCTTCAAACATTTGTTTTTTACTTGCATAAATCATCATTTTATTTAGTTTTTTTTCAATTCTTTTAGTACCTCCGGTTAAAAATTTTTTTGCATCAAAAATACTTTCCTTGTATTTTTCTTTTGATATATAATTAACACATGGAGCACTACATCTTTTAATATCATATAATAAACATGGTCTTTTTCTGTTATTAAAAACTGAATCAGAGCAACTTCTTAGTAAAAATATTTTTTGCAATGATAAGATTGTATAGTCTGCAATATAAGGTGAAACAAAGGGGCCAAAATAATTTCCTTTAAATTTTTTTGCACCTCTATATTTTTGTATTCTAGGGAAATCATATTCATTATTAATTAAAATATAAGGAAAAGATTTGTCATCCCTTAAAATTATATTAAACCTAGGTTTGATTTTTTTAATTAAATTACATTCTAGTAATAAAGCTTCTATTTCAGTATTTGTTACAACAAAATTTATTTTTTTGGTTAAACTAACCATTCTTTGTAAACGTCTTGTTAGATTATTTAACGAAGTATAGTTAATTACTCTTTTGGCTAAGTTTTTAGCTTTACCAATGTATAATATCTCTCCTTTTTCATTTTCCATTTGATATATACCTGGCTTTCTAGGAAGATTTTTTGCATAATATTTAATAATTTCTTGACCTTTAAGATTTATATTAATTTTATTTTCATAAAAATCTTTATCAGAAGACAATGGATTACTTTTTTTATCTAATATTCCCATAAATATATCTGGATAATATATATATTATATTATAATTCGAATTTAGAATTAAACAGATATAAAATTATATATATAATAGACTATTATTTTAGGAGAGATAAAAATGGCAAAAATGAACACTGAAGAAGCTTTTATCAAAGTTTTGCAAATGCATGGAATTAAGCATGCTTTCGGTATTATTGGTTCAGCTTTTATGCCCATTTCAGATTTGTTTCCTAAAGCAGGTATTACTTTTTGGGATGTAGCTCATGAATCAAACGGAGGATTAATTGCTGATGGATATACAAGATCTACTGGAAAAATTGCTATGTGCATTGCCCAAAATGGACCAGGCGTTACAGGGTTTGTTACTCCTATCAAAACTGCATATTGGAATCACACTCCAATGTTACTTGTTACGCCACAGGCTGCCAACAAAACTATAGGTCAAGGAGGATTTCAAGAAGTAGAGCAAATGAATTTGTTCAAAGATATGGTTTGTTACCAGGAAGAGGTTAGAGATCCATCAAGAGTGGCAGAAGTATTAAACAGAGTAATTGAAAAAGCTATTAGAGGTTCAGCACCTGCCCAAATAAATATTCCTAGAGATATGTGGACGCAAGTTATTGATATTGAATTACCTCCTATTATTAGAATAGAAAGACAATCAGGTGGAATAGAAGCTATAAAAAAAGCTTCTGAACTTTTATCTAAAGCTAAGTTTCCAGTTATCTTATCAGGTGCGGGAGTTATTTTATCTGATGCAATTATTGATTGTGTTAAATTAGCTGAAAAATTAGATGCGCCAGTTGCTTGTGGGTATCAACATAATGATAGTTTCCCTGGCAAACACCCTTTAGCAGTGGGACCCTTAGGATACAATGGTTCTAAAGCAGCAATGGAAATTATATCAAAAGCTGATGTTGTTTTGGCATTAGGCACAAGACTAAATCCATTTTCTACTTTGCCTGGTTATGGTATTGATTATTGGCCTAAAGAAGCAAGTATTATTCAAGTTGATATAAATTCTGATAGAATTGGATTAGCAAAAAAAATTTCTGTAGGAATATGTGGTGATGCAAAGTTAGTAACTAAACAAATTCTTTCAAATTTAGATTCATCAGCAGGAGATTCTGGTCGTGAAGATCGAAAAGCTATAATTCATCAAACTAAATCAGCATGGTTACAAACATTAACTAGCTTAGATCACGAAGAAGATGATGAAGGGACAACTTGGAATAAAGATTCTAGAAAGAGAGATCCAGACAGAATGTCACCACGTATGGCATGGAGAGCAATTCAGGCTGGTTTGCCAGATGAAGCAATAATTTCAAGTGATATTGGTAACAACTGTGCTATTGGAAATGCTTATCCAGTATTTGATAAAGGAAGAAAATATTTAGCTCCAGGCCTTTTCGGACCTTGTGGTTATGGATTTCCATCCATATTAGGAGCTAAAATAGGATGTCCCGATACACCTGTTGTTGGTTTTGCTGGAGATGGAGCATTTGGAATTAGTATGTCTGAAATGACATCCTGTAATAGAAAAGAATGGCCAAGTATTACTATGGTTATTTTTAGAAATTATCAATGGGGAGCAGAAAAAAGAAATTCTATTTTATGGTATGATAATAATTTTGTTGGAACTGAATTAGATCCAGAACTTAGTTATGCAAAAATTGCAGAAGCTTGTGGATCTAAGGGTGTATTAGTAAAAACACAAAATGAATTAACTGAAGCAATAAAAATTTCATGTGATGAACAAAAAAAAGGGATAACAACTTTTATTGAAGTCATACTGAATCAAGAATTAGGGGAGCCATTTAGGCGCGATGCTATGAAAGCTCCTGTTGAAGTCGCAGGAATTAATTCTTCTGATATGCAGAATTAATTTTTGATCTTTATAATACACATTTAATAAGGTAATTAGTTTTAAGTGTATATAATTTTACTTTCAATAATCGGTGGAATAGCCTCTCTTGCATTAGGTGCTGAAGTAATTGTAAGAAGTTCAATCAATTTATCTAATATTTATAAGGTTAGTGGTTATTTTATTGGATTTACTGTAATTGCTCTTGGAACAAGCCTACCTGAATTGGCTGCAACTATACAAGCGTTAAATGTTGTTGATAGTATAGAAATTGCTCTAGGAAATATTATTGGATCTAATATTGCAAATATACTTTTAATTTTAGGTGTTGTCTCTATTTTAAATCCAATTATTTTCTCAGAAGAAAGAGGGCAAAAAAACCAAACTATAATGGTACTTATAATTACCTTTATTGTAACTTTTATTTTTTATATTTTATCTAATGTAGAAAAAGCTAACTATTTAATTTTTGGATTTATTCTCGTAACAATTTTTATCTTTTTCTTATTGTTTCAATATAGAATAGAAAAAAATAAAAATAATGTAGAATCTCCACCAGCTACGCAATCCCATTTTATTTCTTATGTCTTACTAATTTTTGGTTTAATATTATTATATTTTGGCTCAAAGTATTTTATTTTAGGGTCAAAAGAATTAGCTTTTAAATTAAATATTTCTGACTCAATTATAGGACTTACTTTAGTAGCTTTTGGTACATCTCTTCCTGAATTGGCAACAGGAATAGTTGCTGCTTTAAAAAAACAATCAAACATTGCTGTGGGCACAATATTAGGTTCAAATATTTATAATATAGTTGGAATATTCGGTCTTATTCTTTTTTTAAAACCAGGGGCAATACCATTAGACTCAAATGTATTGATGATTAATATTCTTATAATGACTTTCGTAACTTTATTGTTTGTTTACAAAGTAAGATTTGGTTTTAAATTTTTGCACATAAAACCCTTTTATTTGGGGAGTTATAGTGGAGTATTTTTTTTAGCATTATATTTTTTATATAATATTTATAATTATTTTAAATTATAATATTTAATTACATCATAACATTTTTTTTTCTTCTAATATTTTTCTTGCAATACGAAAACACTCTAAAGCTTGAGGAACACCACAATAGATTCCTATGACGTGGATAATAGCTCTAATTTCTTCCTTGCTTACTCCATTGGTAATCGCACCTCTGCAGTGAATTTCCCATTCACTCATTTTGCCTAAAGCTCCTATCATAGATAAATTCATCATAGATCTTGTTTTAACATCAATTGTCTCATCACCCCATCCAAAACCCCAACACCATTCTGTCATGGCTTTTTGAAAAGGAAGAGTGAAATCATCAGCATTATCTAAATTTTTTTGTACATATTCTGAACCTAGGGTAGCTTTTCTTTTTTCTAATCCTTTTTTAAATAATTCTTCGTCCATATATTTCCTTTTCTAATTACTTCTTTATATATCTTATTTCACTTTTTTGTTACATATTAAGATGAATATTTAGTTATATGAATATGTTTGAAAGTAAAAAAATAGATAGAAAAATTGGACCTAAATTTGGTGATGAAGACAACAACGGCCTAATTAATCAATTCAAACCAAAGCTATATGAAGATCAAATAAATTTTGATCGTATGAGAATGTATCGATTAAATAGGGTAAGGGAACAACTTGAAAAAAACAATATAGGTGCATGTATTTTATTTGATCCAATCAATATTCGTTATGCTACCGATACTAGAAATATGGCTGTTTTTTCTTTTCACTTAATGACACGTTATGTTTTTATTCCTGTGAAAGGACCAGTAACACTATTTGAGTATCCAAAATGTGAACATATATATGAGAATAACTGTACAATAGATGAGGTAAGAGAAGTACTAAGCTGGGATCATTTTTCTTGGGGCAATAAAGTTTATGATCAAGCAACTGAGTGGTCAAAGATTATTGACGATCTAATGAAACGATATAGTTCTGAAAATAACAATCTTGCTATTGATGTTTGTGATCCTGCAGGAATTAATGCTTTAAATGATAATTATAATTATA